>Ga0325405_1000014_pt1 | contig 145522 bp, 84 predicted proteins | sample PopdelMetagenome_21_FD_205663 | JGI IMG/M metagenome (GOLD analysis project Ga0325405, IMG submission 205663) | Populus deltoides microbial communities from Bellville, Georgia, United States - Xylem-Control-R2 | ecosystem: Host-associated > Plants > Phyllosphere > Stem > Wood/Secondary xylem...
AAATAAATAAATATGAAATTCAAAAGGCCTCGATATCACGTCTCTTTGGCAGGATGCATCAATTAATAACAAGACTAGTCTTTTGATAGCTGGAATTTGATTAACTGATTTTTTTTCCAGTAATTTTTTTTATTATCTTTAAAAATAAAGGATTAAATAGTAAAAAAAATAATTAGAATTTAAATTTAAAACCCAAAACTACATAGATATTTAGATGAAAATAAACTTTTTTGCACGAAAAAAAAGAGAGGACATGTTTGTTTATTTGGCTTTTTAATTTGGTTATTCTTTTTATTTATATACCTTGAATTTAAACTATATTTAATTAAATTAAATTATGGAACACTTTGAATTGAAAAGAATGTGAAAAGAAAATAAAATCTTAACATATAAAATATCAAGAAATATAACATGCAATGATGAAATATGTCTCTATTTATTTATTAATGCATTCCTTAATTGTTTTAATAAAAACTTGTTATTTAATTATATACACTACTTTGTAAATAAAAAACTTATAATGATCTTAAAAACAAGTTTTGATAAAAAAATATTAAAAACATATCCCGATATTAGTAAGTGATTAAGAGAAAAGAATAAATTAATAAGATAAAAATAATAATAAAAAATCTTATTTTCATTGAACATTAATGAGAAATTTTGTATTTTGTTTTTGCATATCATGTATATAATAATTTTAAAAAAATGTTAATATTATTTAAAAACAATGATAAAATTAAATAAAAATTCAAATATTATTTTAATTATTTTTTTTAGAGCATGTGAATGAGAAGCTAATAAAAAAAAAGATTAAAGGACTATATAAAAGTCTGACCAAATAGAAATAAAGTTAGGTGTGCATTGGCTTGGCTCTTTCTCCTTTTTGTTTAATAGGGCGTACCAAACATTATCCACCTTATTTGTTTAATAGGGTGGACCAAATCCTTATTTTTTATTTTTTAAAAAAATAAACACACAAGTCAAAGTGTTGATTATTTTTGCATTTTAAAAATGTTTTTTAAAAAATTTATATTTTTTATTTTTTTGCTTCAAATTAATATTTTTTAGCGTTTTTACATCATTTTGATGCGCTGATATTAAAATTAATTTTTAAAAAATAAAAAAAATATTATTTTAATATATTTCTAAGTGAAAAACATTTTGAAAAACAACCGCAACTATACTTCCAAACCAGCATGGTAAAGGATTTAACATCTGCTAGTAAACATTTTAGCCATTAAAGGTGCTCAAAAAACCATGGTTTGAGTTTTTTTATATTAAATAAAAATTCTAAGCATTTTAATAAAGTCATTTTCAATTACATAAATAATTTTTAATTAAAAAAATATAAAATTATATAAAATTAAAAAATTCAGCACCAATTTATTTTTTTAGCAAGATAAAAATTTAAAAACACTATAATTAAACTCTTCTAGAAACCTCTTGACACCAAGAATTGACATCAAAATTAGCTTTTTATTTATTTTCAAAACATTAGAAACTTTCTCTCTTCTCTCTTCAAATCCAGAAGCTCAAACATAAAAAAATGAAATTTAGTACCTAAATCATTAAAGTCTAAAATCAAAGAGATCAAAGATGCATAAATGAAGACCTTTGGGATGAGAATGATTTTTATTGTTTGCTCAACAACGAAAAAAGCCCTCTTATTTTTATTTGTTTTTTATTTTGGTACTTATATCTTTTTTAATACTATAATTTTAAATCTTACTCAATCAAATTGATCTATAATTCAATTTTGAAATTTAATTAAAACCTTGAATTCTCAAGAATATACAACAAGAAAAAAATATTAACCCATCAAATACAACAAAAATTATATGAAATGATGAAATTAAAAAAAAAAATAGTTATTCAAATAAAAAATAAAAAAAATACGAGTGAGTGAACAATGTCCAACTGTGAACGTACATATTATTATTATTATTATTATATCAATATCAATATAGAAATCTCACATGATTTCTCTCGTTCTCTGTTATTTATGAAACTATGGGCTTCAGTTGCTAGCTTTGCCAATGGTTAATAAATTTTCCAGCATGCAAAAAGCCCAAAAGAATTCTCTCACACACACACACACACACACACACACACACACATTGAAGGCTTTCCTCTATTTGACCAACACACACACACACACACACACACACACACACACACACACACACACACACACACACACACACATTCTTATTTATTTCTTTTCCTGAGAATATACAAGATAAAGAAATAAATCTCTCCTCTTTAACAGCTCATTGCTTGGCAACCCGAAGCCCAGTTCCAGTTCTCCATTGACTTCTGATGAGCTAACTGTTCGTAACTCATTGGAGTGGCCCATCAGTTTAGTGCCCCATTCGTGGCACACTACAACTTGCTAGATGCCCTCTTGTTCCTCGGTTGACATGCTCGTGAACAGAGGTGACTCTGTTTTTTTTCCGATCACCCAGCACAGGTGCTCCGTCAACCCTCTAGCTTCATTGCCATGTCTTAACGTGGCAAAGAGGTTAGCTGTGGATGGCCATAAAAAACAGGGGCGGCACATGCCACTCCGCCTGCTAAGCAAGATACATGTCTAAACTCTGACCTTTAACCTCATGGTGTCCGCCTCTCCTCTTCATAGAGTTCTTCGATGGTTTGACAATCCTGTTTTCTTCCCTTTGTGTGGGCAGGAGGGGTTTTTCCTTTTTCAGAAAATGACACGGGTTTTATTTTATTTTTATTCTTAACCCCAATTGCAGACATGGAAAATGAAAGCAATCGACAGGCTTTGCATCTTCTGCAGTAATATCTAAACCCCTCCCAACCCCGTTGACAGAGTACGATGAAGTGCTCACAACCCCATCGATTCCATCACCTCTCCCACAATACAATATTGAAGAAGTTGTTCTCCATAAGTTTACAAGCTTAATTATAGTCTGAAATATTCATTAAAATGTCATGTAATTAATTATTCAGGTGTTTATACCAGAAGAAAATGTTGTCATACGCGAATAGAAGGCACCTTCTTCCTGTTTATAAGCTTTGTCCAGGTTGAGCTTTGCAAAAGAGGTGAGGTCTCAACATCGAGCCTAAATTCTTATCAATTCATTGCCGATATCAGAAGGTTCCGATTACCTTGCCGTAAAAACAATGTTATTTTGATATATTTTCGAATAAAAAATACTTTAAAAAAGCGATTGTTACCGTATCTTCAAACACCATCTTCTCATCGTTGGCATTTCATGATCCTTCTCTTGTAAGGTAGGTTACTTCCAAATTTGTTTTAAGATAAGTCATCGAAGGTCCCATGAGGAAAAGAAACATGTTGATGGAATGGAAGGAGAGAGCAACGTATTACCCAATGAAAGCATGCTCGTAACAACCGATCTACAAGGAGGACAGAACCTCCTCCACCAAAAATCAGAATTTCTCTAGATGTCAAAAGCACCCTGTCTTGTCCTTCATTATGATTCCTATCACATACATGGACGAATTAACTTGATTCTATCCTTACAGATCCAAAACCCAGTAGCTGTATCCTTTAAGCATGAGCAGTATGCAAATCCTTATCCGCATTAGATTCTTCCATGTCTTGAGTTATCAAAGCACCGCCTTATCTCATCTTCAAATATTCTTGATTTTTCAATTATGAAGAGTAGGGCCTCTTGACTTTTATGGGGAAATAATTCCACCTATGAAAGTGACTGGAAAAAGGGAAAGGACATGGTTTGTGGCCTCACCAGGAACACCCACCTTTTCTTACCATTGCCGTGATAGGGCTCTCGGTTTCTGGGGGCCACTTCCACAACTGGGTCTTCTTTCTTGTTGAGTTGCCTGTGGCTGTGTATTCCACTTTCTTGCATTTGCACCGACATGTTCTTGCAACTCTATTGTGATTTACCATAGCAATTCAAATAATCATCGTGAAAGTCCTTCGCATAGTGTTTTTTTAGTTTAATAATAATTATTTTTTAAAATATATTTTATTTAAAAATACATTAAAATAATATTTTTTTTATTTAAAAAAAATTATTTTTGATATTACACGTAATCACTAACTGTGAATTATATGGAAATATTGATTTAAAAAAAACAAACGTTTCTTAGCCAATAAACGATATGATCTGACACGTCATTGGCACAAAATAGACGGTAAGGAGATGGGTTAAGAAAAAAGAGAGAGTAAGGAGACCAATTTAAGTACAGATCAAGAATACAGGGATCAAATGTACAATTAATACAAGGAATTGAATTTTGATGTGAGTCACCCGTACAGTCATTGTTCTGTCGTATCAATTAAATATCCTTTTTCTTTTTATCGCACTAAAACGGGGGACTTCCAATAAATAAAATAATAAAAAAAAGAAAAGTTGATTTTTCATTAAAAATTGGCTGTGCTTAATGGAATCGTGTCATTGATGAGATATGAGACCGGAGAGGTTATTTTTTTTTTTTTAAAATAAATTATTTAAGTGATAATAGCGTTTTCTAATGGACCCCGGTTCATTAATTTAAAATATTTAATAACTTCAATTAATTTAATAATATAATTATAAATAAACAACCATAATATATGAATAAAAAAGATATTTTTTAAATATTTATAAAAAATCTTAACAATTTTATTTCATAATAAATAAAAAAATTAAATAAAAACATGATAATAAATAAAAGTCAATTAAAGAACCAATAAAAAAATATATATTCTAGGCTTTAATTCTAGTTTTTAAGATTGAGTTTTCTCAACATGTGGGGAATAGCCGGGGCCGGCTTCATCTGTCTTATATCACAATGGAGATCAGTTCCCGTGTTCTGAGATTTTATGTTTGTTTCCTAGGAAAAAGAGTTAACTTTTAGGGCAAGTTCATTCTGCAAGTGCCGCTCCCACGCCATGTTTTGATCATTTCATGGTGTGATGCTTGCTCGAGGTAGTAACCAAGAGTTCAAAATTCCTTCTGGCATCTTCAGCGAAGGAAGAATCCCAGAAAACATCATACCATCAGATTATAAGAAAAAGGTAAGTGAACATCATACCATCACAAGCAACAGAGACTTGCAATTCTGAAAAGATAAGCTGTCCATGGGAAGAAATCCAACAGTGAAATCAAGATAACGAGCTAGATTTGATTCAAGGATGATGATAATACAATAAGTTGCAGTTTCTTTTCCCAGAATCATATCATGTCTGAAAATTAATTAACAAGAACACCATCCATGCCTTCAGCAGGACATTAATATATACAGAAAGAAGAGTAAATTGAATATCTGGTTGGAGTGAGCTGCAAACAAAATCCAGTGCTGTGATAGTAATCGACAAAGATCATAAAATTCAAATGAAATGAAAGGGTTATCACTGTTAGACGCAGAAAAAAGGATCCAAATATATAAAAACATGAAATGGGTCCACAATACAGAGTGACAGGGCCGTGGAAAGCCAAAGCTTACCTACCCCAGACAGTGAAAGCTTACATTACTGTCTGTGTCGTCTTCTTCTTCTTCTTCCTCACCTAACTTTTATATTTACAAGAATTAATTAATAGAGAAACCACTTATGTAATTATATCTTAAAGATTGTGTTTAGTGTGTTCTTATATGTTTAATTATATTTTATATATTCTTAGGAAATTATTGTATGTTTAATCTATCTTCCTTTTAGATTTTTGCCATCAAAATTGAAGGAAATATATCACGTGACTTGGATTAGAGATACAGTAATTTTTCAGAAATAGGTTAGATGTAATTAAATATATGAGGATACACACGATCGATTCCTTTTCCAAGAATCATTTATAAAAAAAACCTTAAAATGCATGGAGAATTTACACATCTCAAATTAAATTACTATTCACTGTATCAGTATAATTATCCTTTTGCTTTTTTATTTAAAAAATTAATGTTCTTTATGTAGGGATATAATTGATCTTTTTAAAGAGCCCATTAATCATTATGAGATTAATCGAATACAATTCAGTCTTTTTACCTTGTAAATTCAATGTTATATTGCCCTAAAAAACAGGATTTTTTGAAAGGGATAATTTAGTCTTTTATATTTTAAAAATATATTATTCTTAAAAGAAAAAAAATATTAAGCTTACATTAAAGAGCTTTTTTATCTTTTTATAATAGCTTATTTGTAATATGCAAGTTCCCAAAAACGACTTGATCTTTTAATTAATATAAATATTATTTAAAAAATAAATTGTTGATGCATGAAAAATGCTCGTCAGGACCCTTCAAATGACGCATACATCGTCCCACCTCCAAATGTCACATTCTAAAGTGGTGTTGGAAGGGCTTTTCCATCCTTTTTTTATTGATTTCACTTGTATGTATGATGGTGTTGTGGTTGAGCTATTAGATTTTTTTTTCTTTTTTTTTTTTTTTTCTCTTCCCCTTATCAAAATATAAATGTTTCATTTAATTTATTTTATATTTTTAATTTATTTTTATTTTTTAATTGATTTTTTATTCAATTTCTCTCTCGTCATTTAGTTTTTATATTAAATTCGATCTTTATTATTTTAATTGTTGTTTTTTTTATCCCTTAGAATTTGATTTTAAATTATTTTTATATCAAATTTAATGTTCATTCTTTTAATTTTTATTTATTTTGTTTTGAATTTCTTTTATTTCATTTTTTTCAATCTCATCCCTTTGCATTTTGATGATTTGGAATTTTTTTTCGTTATTGTTTAGGGTTTGTCTTCTATGAAATTAGTATTAGGCTCATGATTATAGTCACGAGTTTTGAAAGTTAACACAAGTTGATTTTAGTTTTTTAGGTCTTTTTTAAAATTTAATTTTAATTTTTTTTTAATTTTATCCTTTATCATTTGATTTATTGAGAATTGATTTTTATGTTTTTTTCCCCTGATCTTTTTTCCATAGGGTTATCCTAATCTTGTAGCCATAGTTACGAGGTTAATAAATTAACTTGTGATTACTCAAATCCTTTTTTTCATTGTTTTTTTATTTAATTTTTTTTCGGTTATACCCTTTAATATTAAGTTATTTGATAATTAAACTTTATAATTTTATTTTATTTATTTTCGATGAGTTACCTTGATATCACAACTAGATTGTATATTTAACATGCTAATTTGAATAAACTCAAATTGAGTTTTTTTTAATTTTTTTTATGCTGATATTTTTTTATTATCTTTTTATTTTTTTAATTTTATTATTTAAATCAATCAAATTTATTAAATATAATTGAGTTAAAAACATGTTTTTTTTAAAAAATTATTACATTACCTTAATATCTTTTTTATATTAAAATGTTTTTTTGTCGGCACACGACGCAGCACGTCACCTCTTACAGTATCAGGGACAGAATTAAGTGGGGCTGACAGAGCTCTGCTATAAGAAATGTTTTTTTTTTTTTTTATCACTTCACTTTTAATAAATTAGATTTTAAAAAAAAAATTTAATTTTAACTTCCCTTAAAACTTTTTCTCTAGTTCCGCTCCTGTCTATTATGCCAGAAAGTGTATATTTGGAAAAATAAAATCACAGCTGAATTGTTGCATGGAAGGACTGAAGGTTTCTCTTCTGCTTCTGCAACAAGATTCTTTTTCTTTCTCTTTTTTCATGGCCATCCATCTCTTTAGACTTCCAAAAGAAGCACATGAAATAAATAACTGCAAAATAATACACTTAAAGAAAGATTGTTAGTGTTCTTTTATTGATCTTGAGAGTAAAAGGAGAAAAAGAAGAAGAAGAAGAAGAAGACAGAGTTGTGGTATTAATTACCAGGTCACTTGTGCATGAATGATGTTGTGGTTCTTACAAGTTTTCTTGAACCCGTGTAGCTAAATTGTCTTTGCATGTAGAGAGAAAAAGCGTGTCAGTAGGATTTAGAGGACCCTCATTGACATGTCTATGAGTGCGTGGTGGTTGGGCTTTTTGAGTTGAAGTGGGTGGTCTCTAGAGACTGTGATGTAACATTTGAGGCTTCTTAAATTTCTCTCTTTTAAGGATTGGAAGTAGGTTGTGTAGTTAGGTTTTCAATGGTGTCATCAAGTGTGAAACGCAAGTAAATGTTCCTAGTCAGAACTGGCTTTGAGCCATTTTTGAAGATTAAATCTTGTCCTGATTTTGGAAATTTCTTTGGAGTTTGTTGAGGATGTGTCTTCAATTTGAAGTCATAATCCTCCATTAGTCAGTTTTAATTGACCTTTCTAGCTACAGGGCTTAAGAAAAACTCGTGGGTTTGGATTTGTTTCATCTTAGATTTTATTCTTGATGATTCTCAGAGGGATAGAATAAGCATAAGTTTGCAGATAAATTTGGAAGTTTCTTCACTTCCAGTTTGAGCTCAGAAGGGATCAAACTGGTTTGCCTATCCACTCTGTTATGTAAGCTTTTCCATTGAAATTTGAGCATGCATGGTTATATGCTTCATTGCTGTGATAATAAGCGAAGTCTTCTGACTTTTGTTGTTGTTTTCTGAAAAAAGAGTAACTATCTATAAATTGTTTGCAGTGAAAGGCTAATTGGAGTTTTTCCATTTCCATGATCTGCTATAAATAGTGGTTTGCATTTGTTCTATTTTGGTCTTGCATCAATAGTTGGAGATCTAAGCTTTTTTAGTACATAGCATCAACTCATTACCAACCTGCTGTTTTTTATTGCAATCTTGCAGCTGATGCTCATTTCCTATTCCTTGAGAACTCTGCAATATCTTCTATGCTCGTGTGCTGACTCTTTGTACACAACAAATGGCGAAGGCATTTCGATATTCCGCAATTCTACTTTGCGTTGTCCTTGTGCTTTTAATTAGTGGTTCAGAGCAATTACAATCCTCCCAGGGTGAAACCCTTTTGAGAATTCAGCGGCTTTTGAACTATCCATCTTCTCTAAGCAGTTGGAATAGCTCCATTGACTTCTGCAACAGCGAGCCAAATGCATCTGTAACTGTAGCATGCTATGAGAAAAGCATAACGCAGCTGCATATTGTTGGCAACAAGGGAACTCCTCTTTTGCCTAGAAACTTTTCAATTGATTCATTTGTCACAACAGTTGTCGGTCTGCCGAGTTTGAAAGTCTTGACATTGGTTTCTCTAGGTCTATGGGGTCCCTTGCCTGGTAAAATTGCGCGTTTGTCTTCATTGGAAATACTTAACATGAGCTCAAATTTCCTATATGATGCTATCCCTCAAGAGCTTTCATCATTATCTGGCCTCCAATCACTGGGACTTGATGATAACATGTTTGCTGGTGAGGTGCCAAATTGGATCGGTTCACTTCAAGTTTTGTCTGTCTTGAGTCTCAGGAAGAATATGCTCAATGGTTCATTGCCAGATTCATTGAGTAATTTGGAAAATCTTAGAGTTCTAGCACTTGCACACAACTACTTCAAAGGAGAAGTTCCTGACCTTAGCAGTTTGACAAACCTTCAAGTGCTTGACTTGGAAGATAATGCTTTCGGACCCCAGTTTCCTCAGCTTGGAAACAAGTTGGTTTCTCTTGTGTTGAGCAGGAACAAGTTCAGGGATGGCCTCCCGGCTGAAGTGACCTCCTATTATCAACTTCAAAGGCTAGATCTCTCAAATAATACATTTGTGGGACCATTTCCACAATCATTATTGTCATTGCCATCAGTAACTTACTTGAACATTGCAGATAACAAGTTTACGGGAATGCTTTTCGAAAACCAGTCTTGCAGTGCTGACCTTGAGTTTGTGGATTTGTCCTCGAATCTTATGACCGGACACGTGCCGAATTGTCTTCTGCAAGACTCCAAGAAAAAGGCCTTGTATGCTGGGAACTGTCTAGCAACTGGTGATCAAGACCAACATCCTATTTCCATTTGTCGTAATGAAGCATTAGCTGTTGGGATTTTGCCTCAGCAAAAGAAAAGGAAACCTTCTAAAGCAATTATTGCAATCAGTGTAATAGGAGGGATTGTTGGAGGAATTGCCCTTGTTGGTTTGATTTTCTTGGCCGTGAGAAAGGTGAAATCCGGGAAGACAATCCGGAAATCAACAATTAGATTAATTGCAGAGAATGCATCAACAGGGTACCCTACAAAGTTGCTCTCGGATGCAAGTAAGTTTTTGTCTCTGCTTGTGCCTTTTGCTGTGTCTACTGTATGTGGCCATACATTTTCATGGTTTTGTGCATCGTGCATGCATAGTAGCAGAATCTAAGAGCTCTGCAGTAATAGGGAATTGTAAAGTCTAACTGAAATGGAACGATGACTGCTCAGCAAGTCTGCATTTAGGATATCCCTATTCTATCCCGAAATAAGCACAATCAAGTGAATCCCTTGTCAAATTTATGAAATTCAGGTGACGAGAATCTTCGTATTATCATAAAAAGAATGCCTTAATCCTCACCTCAATTGTTTGATGATTTTTGTTTATTGGTCAAAATTGATTTGCTTAAGAGAGGGCTTTACTTACAGTTTGATGACAGATTTTCAGACAGCCCATCCAGAAGTGTTAACTTGAAAAATACAAGTTGGTCAGGCTCTAGCATGCTATAAAGCATAGAAAGATTACACATAATATTACTACCAAGAAGAGCAGAAAACCTTAAAGTTCTTTTTTAATTTTTTCTTTTTGGCAAAAAATGTAGGGTATATTTCTCAAACAATGAAGCTAGGAGCACTTGGCCTTCCAGCATATCGTACCTTCTCACTAGAAGAGCTAGAGGAGGCCACAAACAATTTTGACACATCTGCTTTCATGGGTGAAGGTTCTCAAGGGCAGGTAATGCAAATCTGTCGTAACAAATACTTTGCATTTCATTCAGATTGAATTATTCTGTGATACTCTCATAATTTCCTACAAAAATGAGCTTTCTCAAATGCTCTCAGAATTCGAGGTTAGCAAAGTTTTTTCAAGTGCATGCCAAAGGAAATTTCCTTGATCAACTCAGCACACAATTCACAAATGGTTGCTGAAAATGAATCCCTTGATTGTTTGGGAAGATAGTCTGCTTTTTCTATAACAAGTTGTTTTTTTCTCTTGCTCTTGTGATTAGTTTCATAGTAGGAACTTTTCATTAAATTGCACGTTAGAAAATCCCCTCCCTAGTATCAGTGCTGTTAACCGTGAATTCGATCTCCTGATATTCCAGACTATTTGTTTATGCTTTCAGATATACAGGGGCCGGCTTAAGGATGGTTCCTTTGTCGTCATCAGATGCTTGAAAATGAAACGAAGTCATGGTACCCATAACTTTATGCACCATATAGAGCTCATTTCAAAACTCAGACATCGACATTTGGTCAGTGCTCTTGGACACGGCTTTGAGTACTACTTGGATGATTCAAGTGTCAGCAGAATATTTCTGGTTTTCGAATATGTACCAAATGGCACGCTAAGAAGCTGGATCTCTGGTAATCCATAAATTTCTCATTTACTTTCTAGGATGGAGAACATGCTGGTAGTGCTGTGACTTCCAATATGAGTTAACCGTTTGCTCAAAATCTTTTAGTCTGAGAAACCCAAAAATGTCACAGCATAGTGCCAACAGGGTGTTATTTTGTGTCGTCCATCTTGAATTTTTGTTAGGTTTATTCTACTGTCTCTGTTGGATTTCACGACAACATGTTTTTTTTTTTTTTTTTGCAGGAGGACATGCCAGGCAAAAAATTCATTGGACACACCGTATAGCTGCTGCAATAGGTGTAGCAAAGGGAATCCAATTTTTGCATACAGGGATTGTGCCTGGTGTATATTCAAATAATCTGAAAATAACAGATGTTTTATTGGATCAGAATCTTGTTGCAAAAATTAGCAGTTATAACCTGCCCTTATTAGCAGAAAACAGGGGAATGGTATTTTCTTTTCCCCTTCCTGAAGGCTGTATACTCTTTTCCATTGAGCAATACTTGGGAACTGGTACATAACAAATTCATTGTTTCAGGTTGGCCATGGAGCATCTTCTGGTGCATCCAAAGATCTTAGCCTTAGTGCAAGGTTAGTTCTCACTGCTGGTATATTTTGTGTTAGGTCGGTTCAAACTGTTAAAATAGTTTGAGCATAGTATTTGCTCGCATACTATGGTGGTTCAACAGAGATAAAACACAAAGGCACTATCATGGATTAATGCATCTATAATTTCGTTAATCTGGTGAACTGGAATGTATCAGAAAGCTAAACACTTCAGAGCTATCAGTCTCATGAGAACTTTTTCGTTGAATGTTGATCTTGAACAGGATAAATCAAGACGAGAAGGTTGATGTTTATGACTTCGGATTAATATTGCTCGAAATCCTTTTGGGGAGATCATTGACCTCTGGGAACGATGTAGATGTTCTACAAGATCAGGTGACTGATATTTTTCTTTGGTTTTTATATTTAGTCTGCAGAGAAACCTTGTCCAACGCTTTTTTTCCTCATCATTAAAAGCGTCAATGAACTCGTCCTAGTTCCAGATTCCTGACAATGAGATCCAAAGCATCTCTTCCTGTCCTTTTCTATTGGTAGATTTTCTTTCAGTTCAATATTTCTGCTTGAAAATTATGCAGCTGCAAGCAAGCATTACACGTGATGATGCTGCTCGAAGGAGCATGGTTGATCCAGCAGTGAGAAGGGTATGTTCATATCAATCACTAAAAACAATGATGGAGATCTGCGTCAGGTGTCTGCTCAAGAACCCTGCAGACAGACCTTCAATCGAGGATATTCTGTGGAACTTGCAGTTCGCTGCTCAAGTTCAGGATCCCTGGCGGGGAGACTCCCAGAGCAGTGAAGGGTCTCCAGTTGCAGCTACCCACCAACCGCAATTACATATTACCATTCATTAGCAGTAACATTTAGGTCCTTACAATTTCTCCCATAATGAGATCTTAGTTACTATTTCACTTTATGGTATGGCCTTGTCCTTCGATACGCGAATGTGGTAATGAAATTTTGGTCTGTATATGATGCATCTTCAAAGGCTAGCTCTTTTCCTCCCCAGTTGTTTCCGCAGTTGAAACAACAGAACCTCGTTAATCATTAGTTTTTTTTATTTATTTTTGTCGCGCAAAAATTTGAATCCTCGTATCCCTTGCCATCCAAGTTACATGATCACAACAACTAACATTGTAATGCAGAAAACGATCTGTAAGAGAATTGATACCCGGCAAACGATACATCCCGGCTGTTTCAGCAGGCATCATTGAAGGGTTTTTCTCCCCTCTATCAAAGTTTTCTTGACAGTCACTTTAGATTGCTGCTTCCCTCCCTCGGGGAATAAGCCCTTCATTCAATCAAAAAGAAAATTTACAATTTCCCTTGTGCAATACACACATACACACATGATCATGGCCAATTGCCACCCTCTTTTTCCAGCACAGTAGTGGAAAATATCACAGCACCAGCTGTGCATATATCGAGGTCAAAAGAAGTGGCATCAACTAGAAAGGAATGTTCCGACTTCCCCATCTCCGAAGGCATCGAGACTCTTCGGACCACCCTCAAGCCATGGCAACTCGTGATTCAAGTCGAGAACAAATGAATAGAATAATTACTATAATATCACTATGAAAATATGCGTCTTAGCGTTCCTGAAAAAGATTCAAACTAGTTATCATGTTAGTTTCGCTGTTTACTCCAACAAAACCTCCTCGGTCATAAGGGAAATGAATTAACAGAGCCTAAGTCACGTGGTAAAACTATTGTAGTCATGCCTTTAATTACTATGAATTATAATAGTAATTTGATGGTAAAAAATCACACAAACAAGGTTATTTTAATCTTTTTATAATTTTTGTATAATAAAATTACTTGACTATTCTTAAAAATAAAAATAAACTGTGGTTCCGGGACTTGTGCAGTGTAGCTACTATGTTGCCCTTGGAATAAAAAATTATTAGGCTTGACTTTACAAGCATATTAGTGAATGAGCCACTCCACTGTGTTTTTTTATTCTTTAAAAACGTTGGCATCACTGAGCGGGTCAAAAAAACTGCGTGGAGAAGCATGGTGATGGAATTTAGTTTCATAACATGATCAAAACATGTTAATTCTAAGAGAATCAGAGCATCTATAAAAATCTTTTCTGATAAAACAAATTCTTTGATTTGGCTTACAAACAAAAGCTGGACCCAATGATTGGGAAGGCGCGGGTTGTACTGCATTCCCAAATAGACACTTCACCTGGTTTTCAGTTGAATGCAGGGATTGATTTCTCATCAGCCATTGACTGTGAAAAGCGAAAGGCCCACAAGCACAAACATTTTGGTAGATTTTAAATGTAAGTGCACCAGCATCAAACCAACAGATATCCTTGCAAATATCCGAGCATCAAATAGAACTCGATAAATATGCATGGCATCCATCTGACAAACTTGCAAGCGAACTCCCAAAAGATCAAGTTCCTAACAGCCATTCGTAACATTTGAATTTTGTATCCAAAAATTGCAAAGGAGAGCTTCCTTAAAACCATCTCTAGGAGCGAGGTTCAACTCAAAATGCAAATATTTGACAACTACAAACAGCACTTCCTATGAACATGATACAAAGAGAGCTAACGGACCCTTGCACGATAGATAATCAAAGAAGATTCAGAAAAAATAAAAACATTCAGAAAATCAACAACTTCCAGTCAAGTTGTCTAACAGACACAAATAAATCATCCAAAGAGAATCCTCTAAGAACAATGCACATCATCAATGCAATATTACAGAGTACAGCACTACCTAGAAGTTCAGAGAAAAGCACTTCAGGTCCACCACACCGCTCTTATTGCTTTCTGATATGAACCTCAGTCAGCAGTCCAGCTCTGCTCCACAATTTCACGAACTCTGCGATTGTATTCCCGCTTATTCTCACTGAACATGCGAGCAGCTTCAGAGTTTGCTGGGGAATTTGGGTTTGGATCACAGAGCAGGGACTGGCAAAAAAAACAGAATAATCTTTTGTTAGTCTTTACAAAATCCCTTGAGAAACTTTCGAAAACAATCTGAAGAAACAACAATATCAATGACAATTTGCATACAATCACAACAGATACCATATTAACAAATGTGGGAAAGCCCATACAAGAAATCAAATTACATCAAACAGATAAAATTACAAATGAAGGCCATTGATTATCTTTTGTCCTGATGAAATAGATTCGCAAATTGCAATCAACATTTTTTTCTCCATTAACTGGTGCTCATCAGTTCCGAATCAGCAACCTCTTGATTGCAGACACCAGATACTTATCATTGCACTGAACAATTCCATTCAGTAATCCATAGTGAACAGAGAAATTAAAAAATAGAGGCTTATTATACATGTAAAAACATGAGGTTATTTAAGGACTTGAACAAATGCTTAATTTTTACTGTCAATTCAAAACAAGTTTGCCACCCTAGAACTGAAAATCAGTGACCATCCTCCTCAAACAGTGTCATAAAGGGATGATCAAGGTTCATACAATGAATCAAACAAGCCAATCTTCTTTTGAAAATAAAATAATCAAATGATTATCATTTCAGGATGCTAACAACTTTTGTAAAAGAACACAAAAAATTGGCAAGGCTTCTCAAGAGCAAAAAGAAAAGGTTTGGAGTGAGATTATTTGAATTAATCAACTGAAAAATATATATGCTTAAGTTTATGAACCTGTGCATGGTGAAGAACAATCCAAAGAACAGCAAATAATAAGATGTGAAAGAACATCAATTTAAAACTATTACGAAAGCTATATTTTTGAGGCCTTCAATATTTTTTGACCAAAACTATTATGAAACCATGTCAGAGCACCAACACACCCCTTCTAGCATGGTAAATCCTAAAAACTTCATTTTCCAAGCCCAAGCCCAAGCCCAAGTACTCAAATCCATCACCGCTGACAGAACTAGTATTGTGCTGTTTAGTTGTCATTTCGACTTTTAAAAATTGTTAAAGCCAACAATTCATGTCATCAGTCTACTTGGACTCTGTATCGAATATGTGATAGCCCAGACCATGGCAAATTCCAAGTTAGAACCATGCAAATTGTAGGTGTATTATAGTGCAATCAGCTTGCATATAAGCCAGGAAGCCAGGTGATGTAAGCATTTACTGGTCAAAGTTTTCCACTATTAATGTTAGCTTCTTAATTACATTCAATGCGAACAGATCTGGGAATATATGTCTGCACTATGAGACAACCATGAAAGTTGACTCCATGATTCATAACACACTTTCAGCACATATCAATGAAACAGAATGGAAACTTTGAACAACATGAAGGGAATCTATGATAGCAAAGTATCGGCCATTATCTGCTGATTGTTCCATTTATGAAAATTCTTGGAGGGATAACCTCAACACCCCATCCTTTGATGTTTTTTTTTGAAGTAGCTGCAATTAAGACTTATGGATTGTAATTCAATCCCTGAGACTTACTATCTAGAAATTATCTAAAATTTCTCAACAGAATGTTGCCTATGGGTTCTCAATTGCAAAAGTTGATCGCGTGAATAGAGATAGTTAAACACATCGTGCAAAGCAACTAATGAACAAAAATAACAATTCTTTATTACCAATATAAAAAAGAAACAAGCTGTACAGAGTCAAACCTGGATGGAAGTTAGTATAGCAGCTACATCATAGATGGGACTCCACTGATTTTGTAAAATGTCTAAGCATATACTTCCATCGGCATAAACTGGTGATACCAATAGAAACAAAGTCAAACAATTGCCAATCCTCCAAAATAAGAAGACAATCTTTACAAAGAAAAATCGCATGGTAGTTAATCCCAAAAAAATAAAAGAAAAATACTTGTAAGAAAGAAACTATACAAGGAACCAGTTCACTGATTTACTGAATGCAAGTAAAAATACAAGAAAGAAATCAACATACTATTTGGATGAAACATTCGAGAGACAAAGCGGACTGTTGGAGGTTTATTTGGATAATCCTCTGTGAATTGAAGAGTCAACTTAAACGTCCCTGAAGAAGATTGAGAAAGAGTTAAGACACCATAAAAAAATGCCATATTGAAAACGGTATTCACCTCAAATAAGCTTTAGACACAACACCACAAGCTTTTAACCAATACTTAAATTGCAAATAATATTAAGCACCCAAGTTCACACATATGTATCCAAGGGCCAACAATGCCCACATCACCCTTTAATGAAAAAAAGAAAAGAATCCAATCACAACCTATTCACATCTGCTTAATCATACAAAAACATAAAAAAATCCATATTGACACACACGTCTAAAACTCATGAATCAAGAGGGATGAGTAGTAGCTTTCAGACTGACTTCCCCTAATTTCCAATCGCCCAACTATACAGCCAAGAATATTTACTTAATTTCCAAAAGCTATCAGTTTCCGGTAATCCAGATCAAGATTTTTTGAGATTTGGAGTAGTAGTCATGATCTTAAGGGTGATTGTACCTTTTCAGAGTATACCATTTAAATTATGATTGACACTCTTAAAATTGCAGGAATTAAAGCTACCCAGTTAAAAAAAAATTCAATTAATTAACAATCACCATAATCCATCATTCAATAACACAAAAAACAAAAAATAAAGTTATAAAGAGTGATAAGAAAACTGAAGAAGAAGCAGGAATCAGAATTACCCACCTCCATCCCAAGGAGTATCATCAGGTCTACAAAAAAACAAAAAACAAAAAACAAAAAACAAAAATTAGAAATCAAACAAGGGAAAAGAAGAAAGAAAGAAAGAAAGAAAGAAAGAAAAGGGTACCCAAAAATAACAGCGTTCCAGAGCATGATGTTGTTGTCTTGAGGGGCTCCACTGATACCAGCAGGTGGATCCTGCTGAAGCCTCTTGAAATCCCTCATCAACCTCTTCCTTGCTGGGGTTGACATCTTTCTCTTTCTGTTTCTTGTTCTTGTTTCTTGTTTTCCTTTCTAGATAGAGAAAAAAAAACAGACAGACAGAGAGAGAGATCTTATGATGAAGATGATGTGAGAAAATCTATCAAAGATCCATGAGAGCGAGGAGGAGGAGGAGGAGGAGGAGGAGGAGGGTTTGCCTTTTCTTTTCTTTTCTTTTCTTTTTTGTGGGGCTGGCGTTCTGAGTTCTTTACTTGCGTGCTTCGCGAAACAAGGTCTTAAAGCTCGTCCAAGATTTCTGTGTTGTCATTCTTCACACATAACTTTAAGATTGTTTTTCACTTACGTCCTTGAGCTTTTTTTTATTATTTTATTTTACCTTTTATTTTTCCTAAATTACACTTCTTTTTTTCAAAATTGATAAACTAAAGCTAGCATTGCCTGTCTATCAAATTTAAGGTTTTACAATGAAATAAATGAAGATATGAGGACTTTAAATTGTAATTTTAAAAATAATTACGGTAAAATTATTAAAATCCATTATGACAATAGAAGAATAATAAGATTGATAATAATTCTTATAAATAATAAGTAAATAATAAAAATATAATATAAAGTGGATATCCTATATTTTTATTAAATAAATAACGTGCACTTGATAAATCTAGTTCTATAATTTTAGAGCCACCAAAAATACATAAGCATATTGATTTTTATCTTATAACATACTTTTAATTATATCTCTTCTTTTTTTCTTATCTTATAACCTACTTTTAATTATATTTTTAATTTTTACTGAACTTGTAATTATTCAAAATTTCTAATTAAAATGCAAAAGAATAATAATAAAAAAAGAAATCGGTTCATATCCTTACAAATAAAATGCAAATTAATTTTTATCTTAACGTGGATGATGGATGATTATGTATACTCCGATTAGAAACGCAATGGGTATTGTATGATAAATTTTTTGATATTTATATTTTGTAAATTATCCATCATATTTTTTGAGTATTTATTATTTACTATTATTTATTAATAAATAAATAGTTGATATATATATATATATATTTTATATATGTGTGTTTTATGTTAATATTAAGGTTTGCATATGTCATATTATATTAAAAAAAATCTAAATATTCTACAAATATATATTTTAGGTTAAATACAAAGATTTCAAGTCAGATTTAATAATATTTATATTCTATATATTATAAATATTCAAATCAAATCAATATTTATTTTATTCTATTAAATTGTTATATCTGAATATTATAATACATGGAGAATCTTCTCCTGTGAATAATGGGGAAGGCATCTTTTGCATGGTTCCAAAAATAAATAAATATCAAGAGCAAGTGGATGCATAAAAACATAATTATATGTGAGCCATGAGGATCTGTAGTTCTATTTTGCAGCAGTAGAAAAGATTCGATGAGAGCCTCTACAATACTGTACACGTGTAAGACACAAATACTGTACACGTCTACACTATTTATTTTTCTTCATGACACGCGCACAACATTAATTAATCGAGGTCTCCCTATTTTCATATATCATTGAAGACCCATCACAAAAACAGTGTACAAGTTTTTTTTTTTTTTTCTAACTCAAATTTCTTTTCTCTTAGATTTTATATTTTAAAATTAAATTGATTTATAATTGGACCTGATGATTTGCTTTCACTGGTTTCATATGAGGGATTGTAGTGTCGAGGAAGAAATTAGATACTTGTTTGATACTTGATTTTATAAAATAAAATTTTATTTTATTGATTTAAAATATCAAAAGCTTTAAAGACCGAATATAAAACTGAAATAAGTATTAAGAGATTGAATTAAATGAAAGGATAAAAAGTGGCTAGCGCGTGTGTTCATGTGAAAAGGGCAGTTACACTTGGGTGGCACGGGCAACAACCACCAAACATTGAATATGGCCTTCTTTTGTATCATTCTATCCGTTATGGTAGCCCCTCTAAACCCCAACCCAAGAATTTAAACCTACAAATTTAATGACATAATTTTAAATCAAGGAATAAGGAATTTAGATCAAAATTAATTTAAAATACAGGAATTTTCTGTTTATATAGCAAGAAATCACGGATAAATAATAATAAAAAAAGCAAAAACAAAAATACTAGCAAACAATCAAAGATTTAACTAGATTAATACATAAATAATAAGAGGGGCATTTTGTAAATATGATGAAAACGATCCCTCTCCCTCTCTTTTGTGGCTAATGGTTTTTAAGGAAAATGAGGGGGGTTTTCTTTATTTTCTCTTATCTTTCCTGGTTTCTTTCAAATTAATGAGACTTGGAGTAGTTTAGGAAAAGTTTAGCAAGGGATTAATCAACTATGTGAGTTCTAGAAAAAGAGAGAAAAAAAAGATAGAAGTTGTGGTTAGAGTGAGAAAGAGTGATTTGGAAAGAGAAAGGAGTGATTCTTGGAATTGTGGATGAAAATCTTCATTTCTTATGTACAAGTTAGGGTTTATTCAGAAATAGTATAAGAAGTGAAAATTTGTGTTTTGATGGATTGATTTTAGTTTAAATGATGTAGTTAAGGATGAGAATGGAAGAAAATTTAAAATAGAATGTGAGTTTCTTTGAATTCTCAAGTGTTGGCCATAGGTTAGAGAATTGCGAGGTTGAAAATTTAGTTAACTTGTGTTGATATTATTGCTTTGATGGTGTTAGTAAGAAAAGGATTGGTTTGGGTTGTGGTGTTATACAAATTATTAAGAATTGTATTATTGTGGCTAAATTAGAATGATGAAAACTTGCTAAACTAAGTTAAATTAGTGTTAATGTTTTTGGTAGTATTGAAAGAGGAAATGGTGTGGACATATGCTTATAGGTAAATTAGAACATGAAAATGAAATGTTAATGACAATTATGAAGAAACATTTAGATGAATGCTTAATACATGGAAAATCTTAGATGGAAAGATGATTGTTGACTTGTTGATGCTTTGGTTTGTAGAAGGTTCATCTAGAGTGGAGCCTGTCTTACTAAGAACACGCATTGCAAAAGCTCCTAGTAAGGGCCCTCCTTTACCTCTTGAAAATTATTATTTTTCTAAATAATAAAATAATGCTAGTTCATTTATAAAATTGCTAGTTATCAAAGTAAAAAAAAAAAGTCAATATTAAAGAAATAATATTACCTTCGGGGCCGAATAATGGAATTCCAAGAATAAAAATTGCCTTTAGCGTGAGATAATAGAATCCCAAAAATAATATTGCCTTCAAAGCGGGATAATATAATGATTTGGATAAATTATCTTTATGCGGATCTTAGGATTATTGTAATGATGGATTATAATGTCTTTAACGCTAGGGGGTAATTAATTAAGATTGATTATAATGACTTTAAGGGTAATGAGTGATTTTAATGCCCTCGAGCGGAAAACAATTATATTGATTGAAAATAATGCCTACATTGTAGAAAAACTTGTAATAATTAAAGATAATACCCTTGGGGAAGATGAATAAGGAACAAATCCAACCATAATGGTAAGGATTCAAAGTAACCACAAACCTAGTAACATGATGAACTTCAAATGGTTATACCATGTATTAGGAAAATATTGATGATGTGTAGTAATCAAGCTTTCTCTATGTGTTAAATATCATAAATTGTATAATACTTATTCCATGAAATTATTGTGTTCCACAGGTTACTTGCATAAGCCTTTTCAGTTGTGATCCAATCATCTTTTCTTCATTACTTTATAAAGATGTAATAGGTAATGAAGCACTTTTTAGCAGGTAAATATTTGTAATGTTGATAATTAAGTAATTTTAACTCCTAAGTAATATGGTTGGTAAATCAACTTTTGATTTTCTTCTACCATTTAGTTATGTTGTATTTGAAATCCTATATGGCTTGTGTAGTATGCTATTTTATGTATTTGAAATCCTATATGGCTTGTGTAGTATGCTATTTTATGGAAAGAATAAGATTACGTATGTGTATTGATGAGTAATGAGCTTAAGGCCACTATGGAAGATTGTTCAATATTGAGCAATATATTGATTGGATGTTATTATGATTATACTATAGAAATTAAAATGCTATAGTTTTTGGATAGTGCTGCTAAAATTTTATTAAATAACTAAAAATATTATTAAAATGAAATAGTTCTTGCATAATGACAGGAACAACTAATAAACTAATAAGATATTGGTTCTTAAGGATGGAAGGGTGAAACAAGTTATGTAAAAGAAAGAAAAAGAAAATATTTGCTCATTTTCATGATAATAAATCAATAAAGTTCAATTATCGAATAACTCAATGTTAAAAGACCAAAATAAAAAAAATGAAAAAAATATGAGTCAACCTGGGTTAACTCGCAGACCTCGTGACTAGAGGCACAAGATCGAGATAACCCAATAAAAAAAAGAAAAAAACATGAAGACTAATTTCCAATATATTAAATATTGAAAAATAAAATTAAAACAAATCAATTTTAAAAAAAGAATTAAAAAAAGTCAATTTGCATTAACCTTTGAACCGATGACTCTGGTCATGAACTCTAGACTAATTTCACAACTAAAAAAATAAATTTGAGTCAACCTGAGTTAACTTATAAACCCGGTGAACAAGGACACAAGATCAGGATAACCCAATAGAAAGAAAAGAAAAAAAAGTACGAAGACCAATTGCAAATAAATTAACTATTTAAGAATGAAATTGAGATAAATTAATTTAAAGAAAAAAAAAGTCAACCCACATTAACCTTTAAACCAGTGACTCTAGTCATGAACTCAAAACCAATCCCATAGAAGACACCGTAAAAAATAATAAAGCAAAACTAAAAAAAAGGTAAAAAATAAAATAAACTTTATCTTTAAAAAAAAAATGCAAGTCAACCCGTGCAAACCTTCTAAATCTGATATAATCTCTAAAACTTACAACTCATGAAATCAGTGTCCCGGGTTTCATCAAGAAACTTAATTTCCTATTAATTTAATTTTTAAGGATGAAATCGTGAAAAAAAAAAATCAATTTTAAAAACTTCCTTAAAAAAAATGATAGCAATAAAAACAATAGGGATTAGATTTGATAGAAAAAAAAACTATAGAGGATAAAATTGTAGAACAAAATCTAAAAAATGATCCCAAAAAAATAAGTAGCAATAAAAAAACGAGGACTAAATTTTAAAGATTAAGAAATGAAAGGGGATGAAATTGAAAAAAATTATAATTTTATAGCTTATTAAGAATAAAAAAAATAGTGATCAAAAGTATAGGGAACAAATTTGAAAGATTAAAAAAATAAAAGAGGTGAAATTAAAAAATATTTATAATTTTATAACTATTCAAAATATAAAAAATAACAATTAAAAGAACTTGGAAAAAAAATGAAGGAAAAATAAATTGAAAGGATTGGTATGGAATTTTGAAACAATTGATGCTGAATTCAAGATTGAGAGAGAAACAATTCTAAGGGATAGCTTAACTGCTCAGGTCTTGAGTTTATTTTCTAATGGTTACGAGTTCGAGTTCTTTCAGGGTTATTAAAGAGTTATATGGTCGTTAATTTCATAGTCCGTGAAATTAGTTGAGGTGCGCGTAAACTAACCCGGACAACCATGTTAATAAAAAATATTAAAAAAGAAAAAAAGAAAAAAAATAATCGTCACGCTTAATTGTCAACCGACAAAACTAAAGCATATTGGACATGAGTAAAGATGAGGTATTTGAAATACTAATGAAGTTTACTACATATGTATTGAGCTCATGTTTGCATAATTTGGAACTCATGGCACTATATATTGAAGGTTATTTTGTGAAGGTTAAATTTTCACGAAGAAACTCTAAGAATTAATTCATCTCCGATGAAGTACTTCGTTGGCGAAAATTACTCCCGGAAGCTGACTCTCCTCCTCATCTTCTTCCTCGTCGTGGGAGGGCTGTGAGATATGGAGAGGCTCCATGCTATGAGAAGATGGTGCAGTGTCAGTGACAAGGTCGAAGTTGGAGGTGAAACTGCTCATGTTGATGAAGTTAGTGGAAGCTGAGGAATTGTTTGAGTAGGCTGGTTGTAGCATTGCAACATGGTGCTGCTGCTGAAGGGCATTTGCCATGGCAAACCGACTGTTTATCAGTTGAGTTTGGACCACTGAAAGCTCAGCTTGCAATGATGCCACCTGCAAAAGGGAGGCCATGGGAGAACCAGATAGGTGAAGAGCACTCAAGAGAAATGAAATTCGATCCTCTCTGTTCAACTGGGCAGAAAAAAAAAAACAAACAAATAAAAGAGAAGTTGTTTGGGAGTAGCATAGTTTTTATTTATTTATTTTTTAATAAAGGGAATTGGATGATGATTATTATAAATAGATAGCTACAAAAGTCAAGTCAAAATATTGATAGCATATCTCTCTAACGCTCCGCTAGCTTCTGTTTCTTCAAAACGTATACAATGAATTATCATGCTACACTAGCATAATCACGTGTTCTTCACTGATTTATTTATTAATGTAATTATATTTAGAGATAAATATTGTCCATGTAAGTAAATCTAAATCAGAAGTATATACATGCATATATATAGGAACTAGAACTTTGAAATTATTGTAAAACCTGCTGTTGCAAAGCGAGAATGGTCGAGACACAACCATAAACCGGGTCGGATAGCCTTGCTTGAGCCTCATAAGATATCGTGACGATCGCCTCATGCCTTCGGTTCAGAGGAATATGCAGCAAGAGCTTGGACACATTGCTAGCACCAAAAACCTTGTGAACTGCGGCGAACCGAGCTGCTCCTTGGTCGGAACCAAAGTGAGGTGCAAATATGCACCCGCTAATGCATTTCCTCCTCAGAAATTTGCATGCGCCACAAGGAGATGCCGGGGTCGGTGCCAGTTCGGACACCGCTTGGGACTCATGATCTGACATGGTAGCGGCACGCTTACCGATTCCCTTTCTTCGAGTTTCGGACATGGCATCGCCGAGTGGCTCAGTCATTAGAGATTTAGGGTAGAAAAAAGAGAGTGATCAGAGATAGCAAAAGAGAAAGGTGGTGGGTTTGGTGTTTATATGTGGAAACAAAATGGATGGGGGACGCGTTAGTCTCGTGATGGGGCTAGCAAGGTGAATGTGGGAACCTTCTTTGTTTCTTTTCTTTCCTTTTTCATATATTTTTCGTTTCTTATGTCATCGTCTACATTACGTAATACACATTTATGTATTTGTACATTCAATTGCATTTTTCTAGTAATTTCATGTCATTGGTTTGATTCACATGAATATGTACATGTAATAGCTGTTCGTGTTAATACTCGTACAATACACATTTATGTATGAGTATTTGAAAGTTTGGTAATGGTTGTTTTTCAAAATATTTTTCGCTTGAAAATGTATCAAAATAATATTTTTATATTTTTAAAAATTATTTTTGACATTAGCAGATCAAAACGATCCAAAAATATAAAAAAATAATTTTTAATAAAAATTTTTAATTTTTTAAAAATACAATTTTAATTATATTCTGAAATACACATATTAGATAAAAATAATAATAATAAAAGACGTTATGGTTGGTAAAGGGAATGAGAAGGGTATGGTTGGTGGTGTGAGAAGCACGTGCAAATGGAGAATAAGAACAAGTTATAGGGATTCATATTAGATGGTTATTAGGTGTAATAATTAATTAGGATATAAATCATCAATTTGATAGGGATGTTAAGAGAGAGAGCTTTGTAATGAAATGATATTAAAATGGTAAATAATGTTTGTGTGTTTAGCTTGAAGAAGGTTGTCTTCGAGGGAAGCCACAAGATTTGTGCTGCCCGTGGCGTGTGGGATGATAGGTGAAGCTTAAAGGACCAGACGTACATGGATATCATATGCAGCATGAGAGGAAACACAGCTCCTGCTGTATGATTTTAATTCTTTACTATATAAAGAAAGAAATTGTTTTTTTTTTTTAATTGTCATTATTAAGATCCTTCATGAAAGAAAGCAATATATCTATGATCATGCCTGACAGAAGTTGTTGTCAACGAGAAGAGTTTTCCTAGTAATGGCCTGGCAAATATATTTGCAAACCCATACAGCATATTCACTGACTCAGTGATCACAGGAACCTGAATCTTTCCCCCTCCATGCATCATCAACCAATGTATTATAAGGAAAATGCAAAGAGCTACTTCTGGTTCTGAAGCAGATATGCATCTGCAAGATAATATACCATATTTATTTGCAATGTGGGATTTGAAATTAGATGATCTAAAAGAATCCTTGTATTCTTGCTGAGTATTTTTCTGCTCATTAATGGCTGATGCATCTGCAAGCCTAGCAACTACTTTGGTCAAGAGGCAAAGTGAAAATTCTATAAACTGGACAGGATAACATGTAGGAGAACACAGATGCAAAACTAGTTTACTATTATAACACAATAGTCAAAATAAGAGAATACATTATGTTGGAGGAATGATTCGGTAAAAATGAACCACGGGCCTTTTCTTGCAAAACAGATTTTTGTTATCACTTCCTCGGATTTAAGTGTGTTCTGAAGGCAAAGTACCAAAACAACAAGAGCTGCCACAAAAACATTGCAAGCCCTTGGACCTGACCCTTATTTCCCCATAGCTAAATGTGAGCTCTTCACCTTCTTTTATGTTTCTAGAAGCAAAGAAACAAAGGCGAGGCAGCAAAGATCCTGTGTGTCTCACTAGTACCGTTGTTAGATTACCACCATCACAAGAATGGTTAATGAATCGCGCAACATTTCCAGTTCTTGTGGCATCAATATTTATCCTCAAGCAAGCTTTCCCTGATGGAAGATGCTCTCTCACGACCAAGAGAGCAGAAGAGAATTGGCCACTAGATGCAAGCTCATCATAGATTTGTTGCCGCCTTCTTGCTTCTTCAGTCGTTAAAAGTTCACCTGTTCAAATTCAGAGGAAGTTCATCAAAATCACAATTAAGTCTGAACGATGCAGTTAATACATTACATTTAAACCCCATAGCACAGCAGAGAGAATCTCACGCAATCAGTTATTACCAAAAACATACACAAAAACCACTAAATGGAAAAGTATGTGCAGCAAAATGAAAAACAACCAAGGAATATGAGAAGGATTTTTTTAAAAACGATAGCTATTTCAATGGGATGGATATTAGAAGATACCTCAGTTATTTAAATGAAGTGTTTCATTTGCTATTTTGATATAGAAATTGTCTAGTTAAAAGATACAAGAGCCATAAATTGCACAAACACAGATATTGGCAGCTTTAGGGGGGATAGATGTATCATTATTTTATGAGATGAATAACACAATCATACGACAAGTGAACATGTTTGCAGTTTCTATTTTGCCAAAGTATATCCAAATGATAAAGCACACAAACATCAAATAGGTCTTTGATTATTTAAATTTCCATTATCAAGCTAGTTCATTATCTACAAATATGACCAATAATGTTTTTCTCTTTCAGCTATTCTCTCAAATGTGCTATCCTTAATAATCTAGCCTAGATTGCACTCTCAACAAGAACAACGCTTCTTACATAGTCCCTATGTTTCTAACACTTGCATTTTGTAAATTGCAGGGGTTTGTTCTTTAAACAGTTACCTAACAGACTAACACCAATAGTCCAACAAAAAGAAAAACATCATAGTAACATAATATGAGTGCCAAGAACATACATATTTTAGGGCAAACGTGATTCCTTATGTTCAAAAGTAATCATATTTTGTTAATGGGAGAAGAAATTACCAGCATACTCGCAGATGAACTGGCCTTGACAAATCATTTGATCAGCAAACAAACCCCAACCCTTCTTGCCATCTCTCACGATCTTCAACTTCACCAAAACCCCTCTCTGAGTCAACCGATTGCTACACTCCAACCCACACCCACAACCCGGTCCACACTCGGTCATTATCCCCATTTCCTCCAACCCCCAAAATTCCCACCCTGTCCCACCCTCTTCGCACCCTTCACAATCACACCCACACACACCCTTCCCTGACTCACCCATAACACGGCGCGGAGTCTCCAATTCCGAATCACACCCACGTAAAACCTCCCAGGACTCATTCAATTTGCAAGCTGAGCCACCATGGTGTCGACCCAGAGAGTCACGATCGAGTTGTGAGCCCCAAGGCTGGCGAAGTGGGGATTGGGAGGGAAGGAGTTGAGAAGGGGTGTAGAGGAAATAGGCATAAGGGTGTTGGTTATTGGGGTTGAGAAATGGGATAAGGTGGTTCTCTAAGAATCTGGAGGCGTCTAGGGTTCGCTGGAGAGTGATAGATTTAGAGATTTGAGAAAGGGCTTTGCAGGTTGAGGAAATGTTGGCTAGTTCAAGTGGGGTTAGCCATGGCAGGATTAGGTCTGCGCATTGGATTAGAGGAGGATCCTTCTTGTTTGATTTATTTGCTGCTGCTGCAGGTTCTTGTTGTCGGCCTTGGGGCATTTTGAGGCTGGGTTTGTTGAGCGATCTTGAACTCAATATTAAATCACTTGCAATCACGAATAAAAGTTTTTTAAAAAAGAAAAGAGTTCAGTTGAAACTTGAAAGATGCCACAGTTTTTTTTTTTTTAAAAAAAAAAACAAAATTAAAGTAAAACCTAAAATTACTTTAAATTAATTTCATTTTAATGTTTTCAGGTATTTTAATGTATTAATATTAAAAATAATTTTTTAAAAAATATTATTTTAATATATTTTTAAATTAAAAATACTTTAAAAATCAACCCCTATTATATTTTCAAACCTCTTTTAAAATAAATTTACTATTTACTACAATAATAAAATAATAAAATGATATATTTTTATCTCTTTAAAAAATTAAATGTCTTTGTATATGTGATGTATTGATATTTTCACACTATGTATTTGTTATTAAAAAATTGTTAAGAGGTATAATTTTATTTTGCATCTTTTAAAACCAAGTGAAATTGATCTATTGTTCTTGGAATAAAAAAAATTATAAAATTGATAAAAAAAATAAATAAATATCTTTTTATTTAATAATGTATTATAATAAATTGACAGATATGCCTTTGGGATAAGAAATTTTTGACAACTCTCTTCATTCATGTCTCTCATTTTTTTGTAATTATTAGGGCAATTAGGGGTATTTTTGTTTTTTTAACATCAATTTAATATTAATTAATTTGAAAACAAATTAGCACATGCAGCGCCATCTTCTAGTTGAAGAAAATGCCCTTCCACCGAGTTATTGGATGCATCGTCTCATCATCTTTCTTCTGATGTGGTGCGTATCAGCAACAATTAAACAGTTTGTCATCAATCAACCTTTCTTTTTTTTTTCTCCCTCTTAACTTGAAAAATATAGGCTAATTCTCTTTGTTCTTGATATTTCAACTTCAATCTTTATTATTTTGATTTATAATTTTTGTAATAGCTCTTTTGTTAAAGTTTTATTTGTTTTCAATTTAATTCTTTAATTCTAATTTATCATGTATAATTTTTTTTCAATTTGGTCCATTTTCTTTTAATTTCTAATTTTTTTCTGTAAACCTTTTATAAAAGTTTTGATAGTCTTTAATTTCATCATTCAATTCAAATTTATGGTGTATTGTTTTGTTTTTCTAATTTGGTCTTCATTCTTTTTATTTTTGTGTTGTCCTTTTGGTAAATTTTTTTTCTTTTCAATTTAACCCTCCAATCAAAAATATATTCTTGCCCTCTAATTTATTTTTATATTGATTTTCACCCTCATTCTTTTAATTTCTATTTTTTTATTTTAGATCATTTGATGTAATTGATTTTTTTCCTCGATTTCATCCTTCAACGTTTGATTTGCTTGGGATTGAATTTCATGGCTTTTCCATGTATGGTGCTTTCAGTTTAATGACCCACGTCACGGTTTTGAAAAGTTAATACAAGTCAGTGTCCTTTTTTTCTTATTTTTTTTTCGATTTCATTGTTCGATATTAGTGTTTTTTTTAAAAAATTGGTTTTGTGATTTTATTCAATTTCTTTTCTATCAGGTTATCTCGATCTCATAACCTAAGTTACGGGTTTTGCAGGTTAATCTAAATTGACTCACCTTATATTATCCAGATTACATGTCTATTACATAACCTTGAATTGACTCAAACTGATTTTTTTAACTCCTTTTGATTCAATTATATACCTCCAAAAGTTTTTTTTTTCAATTTATCATAATTTTTTTTTTAAAAAAATATATGTTTACTATCATTACTAAAAACTTTATTGTTTGAACTAAATAAAACTAATTTATTAAACTTGGATGTATCTATAACCTGAATATTTTGTTTTGCCTTTTTCTTTAAAATGCTCAAACGGTACCTAAACTTGTAGGGTAGTGTGGGTAGGGCCAAACTACACCTAAAAAAAGACACAACAAAGGCATTAAGAATTAAGATTAACAACTGTTTGTTTTTGCATTTCAAAAGTATTTTTTAAAAAAATTAAAAATATTTATTTTTTTCTTTGCTTCAAATTAATATTGTTTTAGATTTTTTAGATCATTTTGATATGTTGATATCGAAAATGATTTTAAATAAATAAATAAATAAATATTATTTTAATGTATTTCTAAGCGAAAAGACTTTGAAATGCAACCGCTACCATACTCTTAAACACCCTCTAAAAAGAAAGCTAAGTCGTTGGTCAAAATACTTTGCAACACCATGTATACACAAACACAATAAATGAATTCATGCATTGTTTATATTTTCTTAATCTTTTTAAATTTTATTTTCATTGACATCACCAAACAATCTACTTGTTTCAATTGAGTCTTTCTACATTGTATTGGTTGTGAATTAAGTTTAATAATTTGTTTCTATTTATTTTTCATGTGCTTATTAGAATGAATTTTTTTTCCTTGTATTATATTGATGTTTGATTTTGTAAAATAAAATTCAATTTTATTGAGAAAAAGATTAAGACTTGCAGATCAAATTTGTGAGCTATAATGCAAAAAACATTATTAAAACCCATTGCATCACCTATGTGATAGGTTAACTCATGTTAAATTAGATCGATAAAAAATATCACCGTCTAAAAAAATTACAAAAAATAAAAGATAGGGCTTGATTTATTTTTTTTTTAGATAAATTGAGTTTTAAATGAGATATTGAGTCACATGTGGACCTACTGAGCTGAACGGGTTGTATCAGGTCGATTCCAACATAGTTTGATTTAAAACTCAAGCTATGCAAATGCCTATATCGTAGGGCCATATGAAATTAATAAGAAAAGGAGGAATTGTGCTAGCAAAATATTTATTTTTTCCAAAAAAAATAGACAAATAATTAAATAAAAATAAATAAATAGATGATGCAGCACAAAAGCATGGCCATTTATTCGCATCTACCTCTTAGCTTTCTAGTTTAGTATTTGGTTATTTTTAATAATTCTTTTTAGTATTTATTGACACATATGGCTATGAATTAATTTTATTAAATAAGTGTAATATTTTTAATTTCCATTTGAGATTTTTCTTAGTTTTTTTTTATAAAAATCTTAGAAATGCCCACATATTTTTTTTACATTGAAATTAAGTTTTGATCTAGTTGTGAAGTTTAATTTAGCTTTTAATCAAGCCTGTAATGTAATGAAGACACCAAGACTAGTGTTCTATCGGAAAAATAACAATCTAGCAAAATTCATATCAATCATAACCCTATTATAAAAAGTAAAAAAATACTAAAAGAAAAAGGATGCGACAATGAATATATCTTAAAACTAATTCATTTTAAAACATAAAATCACTTTAAAGATTTTTTTAGATATAAATAAAAATATTTATGTTGATCCATCTATTTCTTTCTTATAAACCTTTTTCTTTATTTATCATTTATATCATATAAAAAGTTAATATTGATCCCTATAAAAATAAAAATTGTGAATAAAAAAAGTTATAAGAATTTAAACAACAAATAAAAGCATGAAAGTATATAATTTCTGAGGAGAAACTATAATTCATAACAGAATTCCTGGAAAAGAAAAAAAGTAGCCTCGCAAATCAAACAAAATATAAGGAACCCTTGACATGGTGTATAGCGTGGATAAAAGTTAGGGTTCTCAATCTCTAAGGTTACAAATCTAAACTATAGAGAAATTTAGAGAAAACTCTATGATATTTAATAAAAAGTATGGATATCTGAATCTTCTTAAAACAAGCTAGACATTCTTATTTTTATTGATCCTAAACATAAAATCATTTATAGAAAATAATTCATAATTAGAACTTACATAACTAATAGAATCTATCTAGCATTAGGATTTTTAAATAATAAATAAATTAAAAGTCTTAATCTAAATGGAAAAAAAAATCAAATACAACAATGCAAATAAAGATAATCTTACATAGCAACTTCCATCCATGATTTAAAGGTCTTCTCGATCTTTGACCATAATGTAATTTTAAGCCAATAAAAAACAATGTCTTCAAAATCTTTGGTCAAACTTTCAACTTAATCCAACAGTTAGATTAAACATTACGCTAGATTTATAAACTGCATTATGGACTCTTCTTAAACTCCTTAAAACCTAAAAGAAAGTTTCACATGTGAGTCCCCTTTATTTTTAAAAAACGTATCCCCGAGTTAACCATTGGAAATTAAACTCGACCACTCCAAATAAATTGATACTTCAAATATAGCATGGTAGCTAGTCTATTTATGAAGTAGCTTTTTTTATTTATGAACTTTAAAACTTGACCTCTTTATCATTTACGACTCCTAGTACTCCATCCTTTGATTGTAAAGGAATTTCAAGATATTTTTTCATAATATATTCTGAAGGCTTATCAGAAATTACCATGTCCTATATGTCCTTATTTGTAAGATATTTGGAATCACCACAAGATACTAATTTAAAAGCTTTTTTGATCTCTTCTTTATTATTAGCAGATGAAACACCGACAAGTAAAATAGTATTTGCAATAATGTTATCAATGTTGTGACGTTGAAACTGTCTACGTTGAAGAGATAACTACTTCTTCATAATTTTATTCCTTGCTATTTTAGAAGGTTAAACAAAAGACAAATAATAACAATCTATTAACTTATCAACCTAATATAAAATCTCTTCATAATCATCTTGTATAAACTCTATAATTAATTATTGTCTCAAATATTACCTTGATGGAATTAAAGGTAAACCAATACAAGTTCTAAAGTTTAGAAATTCAAACCACCATTCTCTAGCACTAGAAGAAAGTTTATGTGCGACAAGTCTTGTCTTTTGATGATAAGAAACCTTGTTGAATAAAAATAAGCTTCCAATTCTATCAACTAGTTAATAAATCTTTTCTTCCAAATTCTTCCATCATAGAAAAGAATCTCATGAATTCATGAATAGGTCTAAGGTTTGGCCTGTCTCAAGGTAAGTCTCTAAGCAAATCCTTTTTCTCTTCACGACCCATGTTTACTTTATCTTTTAGCCAAGTTAGATTTGTTATGGCTTGCTGAAAATGATCTATTCTCTATTTCTAAGCTAACACAAAACAATATAATATTTACTTTTAAGCTCACTCAGAGCCTATAGGGTCTCCACTCCTGCATCGCGGGGTGAGTTGTTATTGTCTTCGTCCATTAAAAAGGTCAACATGCTTTGACACCAATTGATGTAGCGTATAACATGGATAAAAGTTAGGGCTCTCAAGTCTTAAGTTTACAGACCTAAATTGTAGAGAAAGAACTATGATATTTTATTAAAATTCTGGATAATCTAAATGTTTTTCAAATAAACCAGACATCTTTATTTATACTAGTTCTAGACCTAGAATCCTTTATATAAGGATTCATAATTAAAATTTACCTAATTAATATAAGTCATCTAACATTAGAATCTCTAAATAGTAAAATACATTTAAATTAAAAGTTTTAATCTAAATAGAAAAAAAGAATCTAAGTACAAAGGTAAATAAAGATAATTTTGCATAGTAACTTTCATCCATGATTTGAAGGTCTTTTTAGTCTCTAGTCATCATGAAAGTTTAACCTAATAGGAAACAATGCCTTTAGACTCTTTTGTCAAAATTATAGATTAATTCAAAGATCAGATTAAAAGTTATGCTTGATTTATCAAATTGTATTTTGGACTCTTCTTAAACTCCTTAAAATCTAAAAATCTTAGCCATTAAATAAATAATGTAATAAAGATTATTATGCTAAGAATTTTGAAGAAATTTTCCCATGTAATTCTCTTCTACTTCTGAAAAACTCGTCTTCGAGCTAACTATCATAAATTGAACTCAACCACTCCAAATAAATTGATACTGTGAATATAGCATGAAAGCTAGTCTATTTATGAAGTAACATGTTTTTGATTCGTGAACTTTAAAATTTTCTATAATATCTTTAGAAGACTTGTCAGAATTACTATATCTTTGTTTGTAAGATTTTTAGAATCATCACAAGATACTAATTTAAGAGATTTCTTGATTTTTTCTTCACCATTAGTAGATTAATTATCAAAAAGTATAGGTATTTGCAGTCATGTTGTTATCATTGATGTGTTGTCGAAACTATCTATTTTAAAGAGGCACCTCCTTCATAATTTTCTTCCTTACTATTTTAAAAAGGTTAAACAAAATGCAAATAATAACAATCTAATTGATTATCTACCCAATATAAAATCTCTCCATAATCATCTTGTATAAACTCCATAGTTAACCATTGTCTCAAATCTTACCATGATGGAATTAAAGGCATACCAATACAAGTTCTAAAGTTTAGAAATTCAAACCACCATTCTCTAGCACCATAATAAAGTTTGCATGCGACAAGTCCTACCTTTTGATGATAAAAAACCTTGTTGAAATAAAAGTAAGCTTCTAACTCTGTCAATTAATAAATCCTTTCTTCAAAAATCTTCTATCATAGAAAGGAATGTCATCAAATTCATGAATAGGTTTGGGGTTTGACCTACCTTAAAGTAAGTCTCTAGACAAGTTCTTCTTCTTTTCACGATCCTTGTTTGGTTTACCAAATAGCTAAGTTAGATCTGCTAGGGGTTGCTCCAAATGATCCATTCTCTATTTTTGAGCTAGCACAAAACAAATTGATATCTACTATTGAGCTCACACAACACTCTAAATGGCCTTTACTTTTGTATTTTGTAGTGGGTTGCTACTGTCTCTTTCAATAAAAAAGGCCAACATGCTTTGATACCAATTAACGCGACGTATAGTGTGAATAAAAATTAGAGTTCTCTAGCCTTAAAACTACAGACCTATGTTGCAGAGAAATTTAGAGAAATCTCTATAATATTTTATAAAATTCTGGATAATCTGGATCTTCTTAAAATAAACTAGCCATCCTTATTTATACTAGTTCTAGACCTAAAATCCTTTATAAAAAATGATTTCTAATTAAAACTTACTTAATTAATAGAATTCATCTAATATTAGGATTCCTAAATAGTAAACTACCAATTAAATTAAAAGTCTTAATCTAAAAGAAAATACAAAAATACAACAAAGTAAATAAAGACAATCTCGCTCAGTAACTTTCATCCATGATTTGAAAGTCTTCCTTATATATGATCATCATGAAAGTTTAACCTAATGAGAAACAATGCTTCAAAATCTTTTGTTAAAATTTCAGCTCGATCCAACAGACGAATTAAAAGTTATGATTGATTTACCAGACTACATCTTAAACCCTTCTTAGACTCCTCAAAATCTAAAAATCTTAATCAATAATAAAATAATATAATAAACATTATTATGCCAAGAATATTAAAGAACATTCCCTAAGTCCACCTTGCTTGATTTTAACAAATTAGAAAGAAAGAAAACACAAGTAAACTAGTGTAAGAATTTTCTAGCTCTCATGATTGATAATAATTTCTAGCTCTCTTGTCGATTTTATTATTAACCATTGATTTTAGCTTTCCTTTTTTTGTTTGATAATGAGCAACTATTGTTGTTCATGTTCAATTGATTATTGTAAACAATATGACATTTTGTTTGGTCAAAATTAAAATAATTAACAATAAACATATTACACCAATTTTTCATTGGAAGTTTTTTTTTTCTCCATGATAAAAATGGGGAAGTTAATAAAATTAATAATTACAAGGGTTGAATACAAATTGAACATGATTTCCTTGACTATCATTTGATTTTTAATATACGTCAAAAATGGCTTTATCCCATGTATTACACATCAAAATGTGCTAACAAGACCTATACCCAACTCTTCTGCAAGCTCATCCCATACTGGAAGAAGCGTCAAGGCAACAAGGAAAATGGCCGCTGTAACAGCAGCTTTCCTCCATGTTCCAACTTCCGTCACGTCATTCAGGCATGGTTTTTCTGGTGCCCTCTAAATATGTGTTGTCAAAACAGAATCATTAGAAAATGATTTTAGCCATCTAAACCCATAACCGGATACTTATCACTCTGTTGTTTTCTTATCATTCGCATACCTGACATATCAAGACGTATATCCCCCAGGGAAGTGACAATGGCCCGCCAAGCTGAAATGAAGAGAATAAATGAGGTCTCAGTTGTAAAAGATGATACTAAAGAATCAGCGAAGTCATAGAGGCGGTGGCGTAGTGGTGTCGATTATAAACAGGATTGCACATGTCATGAAAGATGACAGCATAAATGCTTATTAAGTAACATAGCAGTTTGCAACAGAATCGGCTCTTTGGCAAAACAGGCATACTTGTGCCACGGGTGAAAGCCCAAATCTGGAGTCTATAGCGGTGTTGTTTACTTCATATAAAAAAAAAAGCAGTAATTTTTCATTTAATAGCCAGGGTCATCTTGATATAAATTAAAATTAACTCTTTATTTCAGTAGTGCCATTATGTTTTTGAAAACAGGCTAAGCACATAGAACAAGGTTAGACATACCACTCCTAAACCAAGCAATGTGTAAGTTGTCAAGCCAAACCCAATTAGTGCACCTTTCCCAAAAGCACCCTGCAAAAATAAGTAATGAGAGGCGAAAAAACATTATTGTGTGAGACAATTTCTAAGGAAAATAATAAGTCAACATTGTGGGAGTTAGGAACAATGAGACGCAGATTGATAATACTCTTTTGGAGAGCTCGGAGACCTTACTCTGCACATCAAAGAGAAGAACAAAGAGAAGCATAATTCCTCTTTCTTTTTTTTTAAAAAAATGCTAGTCTTTTAGTATAGAAAAGAGGCATTCTGAGCAGACTACTGTGACCACGTTTGCATCTAGTGCAGTGGCTTGGAAGCATGCTACCTGGTCCTTCCCAAGTTCGAAAAAATATACTGATAAACACTTTAGGGGCAGACTGCTCTGCATTCAGCCACCCCACAGTGACCCCCTAAGCGATCTTTCTCTAGTTGCAGGTCAAAGTCCAGTAGCCCATAACCAGCCCAGCAACAAGAAAATCATTGCATCATAACAAATTTCGTTGAGGCAAGATTTGGGATACAAAAGGAGGTTGCTTTTGAAAATCTTAAATAATACTTTTTACAAGTAGAACCACAGAAGGCATTGAAATAATAAGAGAATGGCACAAAACAAACATCACTAGAGATGATAAAAGAGGATATTGTCACTTGGGACTTGATATTGCTTCAAAGCGCAGATAGAGAGAGCATAAAAGTACTCAAAAATAAAATTTTTAATTGGGGAAATAAATACATTGAACTCCTAAAGCAGATACGTATCCACATCAATACATTCTTTTAAGGATAAAATTTGTACGTTGAGTAACAGATACTGCCATTCCAGAATTCCCACATGGAAATAGTTCATCTTCGTTGTATATATATGTGAGAGATATATGAAATGCATTTTATACGTATCAGGGAAGCTCAACAGGCAATCGCGTAAATTCTTCCTTCATAAACTAAGTAGCATAAAATCAAAGAAAAAAGGGAAGGGATAAGATTAAAAAATATGAGAAAGAGAAGAGTACCTGAACAGCTCTTCCACCATCAAGGCACCCTACTGGAAGCATATTAAAAGCTGTTGTGGTTAATCCACACCTGCCACAAGTCATTGTATAGTAAGCATATATCAACTTCAGAGCATACTGCAGTGAATAAAGAGAGTTGAGAACAGTGCATTACCAGCCTGCAATCACTAGAGGATGAATGGAAACCGTTGAAGCATGCAGTGCTCTGCACATTTACAATAGCTTGGTTACCACCAAAAATTCAATGAATGAGAAATGCTAGATTAATGGAAGATGGAATAAGAGCCACTGAATCCTTGAAACACTTCATAGAATCGCATATCGACAATTATGTTGGTTAAAGAAAAGAAATAAAAAGCATGAGGTAGACATACGCATAACCAAGAATGGCTCTACTAATTAGTCCAAGAAGCAAAGAGCCTTGAAACAGCATGCTTGGAACTTGTACCAAATCTCCAGCAGCAGCTGGATTTGATGAAAGCAGCAGACCAACAGCAAACATTGAGAAAGAGAGAGCAGCACCAGCAAATGGTCCGGCAAGGGAAATGTCAACTTTTGTACTCCGATCAGGAATAATAGATTTGAACTACAAGGATAAAAACTGGAGATCAGCAAGTTGTTAATTAATCTTCCTCATTCTTATAGCAGTTAGGATAGAGGATAGAGATTATATGTAGCTCTAAGTAGCAAGCCGTTATAGAAGTTTAACTCTCAAGGTTGCATTCAAACATATAAACTTTTGGAGTTTTCCATAGATAAAAATAATATTTTGAACTGATTTGATTCACAAGGATAAGCAGTTTACAAAGATATAAAAGAAAGCATTAGCCGCTTATGGTTGCTATCTTAGAGTTTGCCCAAGATAATTAGATATATTCACCTGAGTGATTGCACCAAAGCTTCCAAGAGTAATGTTAGGTATGCAGAATGGAATGCTTAGTTTTACTTTCTTCGGGAAAGCAACAAGAAAGTGCCCCACTTCCTGCATGTAACCCAACTCCATCAAGGAAAGTGTAAGAGATAATAATGAATATATAAAATTAAAGATAACAACTAAAACATAAAAGTTTGAATATGAACTGGAATGCGATAACATTAAAATAGTTGGAGAAATGTTAATGAATGAGCCATGGTGGCATGTGATTCTTGTGACTTTCTCATTCAACACATGGTGACATTACACTCCCACTCCAAGTTTCTAGGATTATCTGGCGTGCTGATAGTGATGCTGCTATTTTTTTTTTGCACGGAATCCAGATTTGCTTACATGAAACAAAAGAATCCCCAAAACACCATAAGCTAAAGGCAAAGCAGAATCCACAAATGGGAACAACAGCTCCATATCTGGCGGTTCAACAGCATTGGGATCTGTGAAGTACTTTACTACCTCTGGAGGAAGGCGATTGATCTGTTAGAACACATTCAGACAATGAATGATACTGGAAGAAATTGTTTAAGAATCATCAATGGCATCCAGAAAGATACTAAAAGAACAAATCTGAATGCATCTAGAGATTAAAACCATCATGTTGAAAGTGTTCTAGAAAATAGCTAACCTGAGATGCAATCCCTAACTCCACAGAAGATCCAGTAGTTAAAAGGAATAACAAGAGGGCAATCACATATTGCCAAAGTGTTGTTGGCCCTGGCTCTGATACCTCTTTCCGTAGTAATCCAAAACTAACACGTGGTCCACCACGAGGGTCTGGTGCTTCTGAATTGGGTTCTTCCACCATAAACAGATTGTATTTATCACCAGTTGCCTCAGCCAGCCGACTCAGCAGTTTGGCAAAAACATCTTCTCTGTTTCCCCTCAAATTTCCCAGGAAAAGAATGCCCTCACCAAGGTCTCCAAATGGCTCTTCCTTTGTTACCCAGAAGGTTGAATAACCAAAAAGCTTGTCCTTAATTAGCTTTACATCTGCTGGATCAACCTTTTCAGGTCCAAGAAGCTCCATCAGTTTAAAAGAGTCTACTTGGAAATTATTGTAAGCTGGTCCAACTGGAGATATGGTTGGTGGCTGACAAAGAGAAACACTAGCATGTTAAAATAAAAGCAACCATCGCACTATACTAAATGTGTATGTTTTTGTATCCCATTTTTTGCTATCATCTTTCTTGCAGTTGCATCTTAACCCTGCTCATTACAAGTTTACAACCCTTATATACAAGAAACGTACAGTCATCTACATGCATGAATGTGCATGCTTATATTCCATTTTCGACTGTATTCCAACTATTAGAACACTGATAAAAATAATGCTTACTCATACACATTTATGAATGTCTATGTATCCCATTTTTTGTTATTATCAGCTTTCTTGCTATGTCCTCTTAACCAAACTCATAAGCACATACAGGCAAAAGTATGAAACATGTAAGTAAGGTGAGGTCATGCTATGCGTATCGATTGGCAGTAGGCTACTTAAAGGAAACAGAAAGGAATAGAATTGTGCCAAAAACATGTCAAACAAGTAAACGCACTGAACTCAGAAATTCCAGAACACTCAGCTGAGCTTCTCTAAATTCCACTGTTTAGAAATATGAACACTTGCCACTACCCAAAAAAAAAAACTAGTTTTTTCAAAAGCATTTCCAAGTGAATAAGAATCAAACTTGTCTACCTAATCAAGATTGAAAATGCTCCATGTTCTACAAAAAGTAAATCTGGCCTAAATTTTGAAAAAATCTCACTTTATGACACTAATAAATCTAGCATTGTTGGAAATGTTTATCCAAAAGTTTGAGTAATTACACATCAATCCAAATCCAATTGCATTTAAAAAAGAATATACCAAAAAAAAACCCATTAATGTTGAAATGAGACCTCCAATTCTAGAGTTAGTTCTCGTACAGAAAACAATTAAAAACAGCCTAAGGTTTCCTCGCTCGCATTTCATCTTTTATCAAAAACCTCAAATCAACAAACCTTGTATCACCATACATGTGAGACTCTCTGTCAGCAGTTAAGATGCTATTACCAATAACCAATTGGCATTATCAGCCAAAACTCGAATTCCATTTGGCGCAAACAAATCCATCCCTTAAGTTCACTCAAATTGCATTTCATTTTCAATCACAAAAAAATCTCCATCTACTAATTCATTTGAGTTCCAGTTGCATTCATTTTCAATTCCACAAAAACCCCAAAATAAATCAACATTAAGAAAAAAAACAAAAATTAACCAAAAAAAGCAAAAGAAAAGAAAAGTACCCTTGAAGAAACAGAAGCTTGTGCCTTATCCGAACCAAACTCAGTGCTGCTCCTCTCTTCTTTCTCTTCAGACAACGCCGCTTTCACATTTGAATATTTATCATCATTCTCACTATCACTACCATTATCTACTACATCTTTTTCACTATCATGATGATGATTATTATTATTATTATTAACACTAAAACACCTAATTTTACTAAAATTACAAGCCTCTCTCTTTAAAATTCCTCCTTTACACGAAAAGCATAAAGCGCTCTGTTTCTTCCATTTCTTGAGCTGAGTTCTGTCCCCGAAATCTTTGACTATAAGATCTGAACACAGCTTCAAATTCACTGTGCTAAAACTAGAGCTCGTCAGAGTTCCCATCCAATTTTTCTTTTTTTGAAAAAAAAAAACTTCAAAATTTTCTGATTAATTTATGTGTTTTTTGGATTTGGATTTTGTTATCAGCCAAGATAGAGCAGATAAAAAGAATTTTTCTATCTCTCCTCTTATTGGGTTTTAAAAAATATTTTTTTAATTTTCATTTATATATATTTAATTCACGTTTTTTGTTTTTTGGTTTGGATAAATATCAAACGTCTAATTTTGGGTTTCAGTTTATGAGGACTTGCCCTTCGTCTGGGCTGGGCCGGCCGGCAGATTATGCAACTTGTGCGAGTTGGTCTGTTTGGAGAAATATTTTAATTTATTTTTACTTAAAAATAAATTAAAATATTTTTTTAAAAAAATTTATTTTTACACAAGTACATTAAAATATTTTAAGAATATTAAAAAAATAAATAAATTCAAAAAATTCAACCACTCCTTCCGAGTTCATTATTGACCCTATTCTTAGAAAAAAGAGTCTATCATTGACCATTATCAGTTCAATTGTATGAACATGAATTTCAATTTAAATCCAAGAGCATGATAGTTTGCAATTTTGTCTTGCTCATTGAACGAGTTTTGATATGTTGAAGTTCAGCTATGGCAACTGCTTAAGGTTTTTTGTAGCTTTGCTTCTCTACTACTGACTTTCTCGTTCCTAATTCAGGAAAGAAGAAGAAGAAGAAGAAGAAGAAGAACCTTATATATGCATCACATGAAACCTAAAGTATGTTGGAAATAGCAAGCTAGTTCTACTTGAGTTGTAAATGCATTTTTGTTGCTGCTTTTTGAGTTTATCAGTTTACTACCATTTAGTTTCTACTACGATTAGATTATTTCGCGCTTGTTCTTCATCATTAGCCTGTAATCTCCTTTTTTAATGGTTATACGAGCATTATTCTGATCAAAAAAGAAAAAGAAAAGAAGAAGAGGTTCAGAATTGCTTTGTGGTTATGTTCTTGCACAGTTTTATTTTTGTCTCTCTTTCTTTGGCTTATGTAAGACACAATTTGAAACCATCATTTGGTACAACTTCATGTGTATGGCTGTATTGATGAAGGAGAATTATGGAAAATGGTGCATCCTATTTGGTTCACAGGATCCGTGGGAGATAGTCAATAATGGCTATGCTGATCCCATGGCTGAGGAAGAAGACAGGTACGCTCTAGAGAAAAAGAACGCTCCCAATGACCAGTGAAAGGAGGACAAGAAAGCCTTGGCTCTTCTGTATCAAGGCTTGCGGTGTTAAAATTTTGAGAAAGTTTCAGAAGCTGCCACAAGCAAGGAATTGTGGGACAAGCTAGGTGTGATCTATAAAGGAGTTGAACGAGTGAAGAAGCTACGTTTGCAGAAATTAAGAGAGGAGTTTGAAACAACTCGCATGTAAGGAGAAGCTGTGTGTCAGGCATCACTACCGGTTGACTGGCATTGTCAATCAAAAGTGAAGAAATGGAGAAAAGCTTGATGATGGTAATTTAATCGAGAAGATGATGCGATCACTAACTTCAAGATTTGAACATATAGTTACAGTCAAAGCCTTGAAGACCATGAGCATTGAGGGGTTTCTGGGGTCCTAGCTACGGGTTCCTGATCAGTTAATGCATATGAAGGAATGACAATGTATCAGCTATTGAGCAAGCTCTAAAATCAAAGCTTGTTTTTGAAAACAACAGTGGAGGACAAGGAAGAGGACGTGGTGGTTTCATTGAATAGGGATACAGAAGACGTGTAGGATTCATGCAAGCAAGGAATGCTCAACAAGGTAAGGGCAATAGTGCTAGAATTGTGGTCACCATGGATATCTTGCTTATGAATGTCCAAGAAATTGAAGAAACAAATCAAAGTTCCTGACGTCTATCCGATGCATCTGCTATGGTTATTTCTTTCGTCCCCGCCCTTTTCTTTTCTGCTAATTTCTATCAAAATTACCGGGAAAACGTTCAAATTTATGGAGCACAAACCCGACAACAAAAAAAAAAGGCAATTTCAAAGCAGAACGAAAAGCTAGTTGAAAAGAAAGGTTTCGAGAACCGAGGAGAAGAATAAAGAGGAAGAGCCAACGCTATTTGTTGCTGGCAAAAGAACACTTGAAGGAGGAGATGTCTGGTATATGGACTCAGGATCAAATAGCCGTGTGTGTTTTCTGAACTATAAGGAAATTCTTGCAGCAGGAGATGCTTCAGAGTTGCAGGTTGCTAGGGAAGGAAACATGGCAATATATCAGAAAGATGGGCGACTGTTATCCACATGGAAGGGATCTGTCTGTCTTGAATTAAAAAGTGCAGAAAGGAGACTAATTGCTCGTGTGAAAATGACACAAAATGGTATGTTTCTTTTACATCCATGCACACAACCTGCATCACTACCTCGCCATGGACTTAAAAGATGAAGCTGCAAAATGGCATCTATGTTTTGGCCATCTCTATTTCCATGGACTGAAGTCATTGTCCATAAAAAGAATGGTGAAGGGGCTGCCAAACATGAAAGAACCAGAACAAGTTTATGTCACCTGTGTGCTTGGGAAGCAAGCACAAGAATATTTTTCGCTGGAATTTTATGAAGAGCAATTGTTTTTTTTTCTTCTTTTATTTTTTAATTTCACTTTTTAATTAAACACACAATTTATTTTGTATTTCAATTTTGATTTTAATTTTGATTTTTTTAATTATCATTTTATTTATTTTAAATCTTTTTTTGTAATTGATATTTTTTTTCCAAGTTAATTCTTCAACATCTAATTGTTTGGGAATTGAATTTCATGGTTTTTCCAGATAAAATACATCAAATCTAATACCCCAAATCACAAGTTTGAAAAGTTAACGTAGACTAATATTAACTTATTGTCTTTTTAGCTTTGTGGTTTTTTATGTTTTTTTTTCTATCAAGTTATTTTAATCTCATGATTTGGACTGCCAATTTAGCAGATTAACCCAGATTAGCAGGTTGGCTTGCCTCTTATCCCCTGAATTATAGGTTTGTCATGCTAACTTGTATTAACTCAAACTTGTTTTTTAACCAAATTTTCCTTTTCAAATTTAATGTGCTAATAATTAAACTTCATTGTATGTTATTTTTTAAAAAAATATTATTTTTTATCAAGTTATTGTTATTTTTTTAATTTGATCCGTTATTATTGTTATTTTTTTTATTATTATCTAATTAAAATAAAATTAACTTCTTTAATCAAATCCAATAATTATAATTTTTTAAAAAAACATATTCACATCATCTAAATATTATTTTTAACACAAAAAAAGACCCCGAATATAGCGCGGTTGCACGTCTAGGATCACCTATAGTCACTTCAAAGATTTTATTTTTGGCTGGATCGTTCTTGGCTGCTACTCTGTTATTCTTGGTGGTTGTCCTGACTTGGTGGGTTTTCAAAGATGGAAAGGAAGGCAATGGAGATGTAGGCAATAAAGAAAATTTTAAAATTGAATTTTATTAATAATTCTAAATTCAATTACAAAAAATGTGTATTGTTTGCCAAATGAATTCAATTCAATGTACAGTTGTTAAAATATTTTAGTACAAATGATGTGAGATTTCCATAAACCAAACACCTCCTAAGAAAGCACTTAAATTTTAAAGAATGTTTTAAAATATAATTACTATTTAAAATGTTTTTTATTTAAAAATATATTAAAATAATATTTTTTTATTTTTTAAAATTATTTTTAATATCAGTTAAAATACTAAAAAAAATGTTAATTTAAAAATTAAAACATAAAAACAAACACAAACCAGCATGGCAAAAGCAAGGTCCAATACGATCTTGGTAATTTGATGACTGGACATTAGTCTCGAAGAGAGCATCCATGCTTAGCAACGACGCCAACACGCATAAAAAAATAAATAAAAAACACGACGCCAGCACGCAAATAATTAAAACACGAAACGCGGCGTAGAAGAACATACAAGTGACTAATACAACAATACAACTGGCTGATTCGAAGCGCGCTCTCACTGCCTTCGTTTCTTCTTTTTCCCCTAACTAATACTATTTCATTTCACCTAAATAACAGAGCGACAGGAAGAGAGGGAGAGAGCAGCAATGGGTTCCTCGTCTCGTTCTCCTTCTCTTCTGCTTCTTTTCTCTTTGGTATTTGCCTCCTCTCTGTTCCTCTCACATGCCACTCACGAGACCACTCTCAAAGGTACTACTGACTTCTGATGTCTCCTCCCTTTTATTTTGCTCGCTTCTTGATTGATTGCTGTGATCTGTCGTGGTGTAGTGCTCTTTTTGGTTTTGGACAAACACCGTTTGGAAATAAAACTGCATGTTATTGTGGGGTCTTTTTTTTTTTAAAGAAAGTTTTTGGAGCTAAGGTGCTGGCAATTAAAATCTATACAGTATATTAATTTCTTTTTTCTTCGGAGTTGATGGGTTTGTTAGGGCTTTATTTTTTGGTTGTGTAGTGTAGTGAAGTGAAAATAATTATTCTAACAAATATCTGTAGATTATTTATGGGGTTTTGTTAAAATCGCTACAGGTAGGCACTCTTGGTATTATATGTTGGGTTTGATGTATATAAAATCGTTTGCCTTTGATAAGGAATGTTGCTTGTTGTAGCTGAATAGGCGTCTTTTTTTTTTGTGCCTTTTGAGTTTTGGAAGGTTTAATGGAGATTCGAAGTTTCTTGATATCGTAAACTTGAAACAAATCTTTTCTTGGGGTTGTTTTCTTCCTTTCTACTCTTGAATCTTAGACATGGTTTGAAATCGAGGGTCTGTTTAGGTAGTTATAGTATGCCTTAGTGATGCTTGGTTGATTTATGTTTTTCTTCATGTGATTGAGAGCATTTGTTTGAAGTCTTAAATCTTCTCATGTACTTTGAGTGATTCGTTTTTTTCTACTTTGAATGATTGATAATTAATAATGCCTTCTACAATTACAGGCATTGACTCTGAGAATCCAGCTCTAGATGTCACTCCGTCCCACTTTCATGAGCGTCTGTTTAGCCATGATGGTTCTAAAGATGCTTTCTTTTGTGAACGAGTTAAAGTTTCTGGTCACTTGAGATGGAAACTCAGTAGGTATGCTAGTTCATTTCGAGTTACTTTAGCTCCGTCTGCACTAATCCCAGAGAGATTGCATAGCAATATTCAGGTTTGCTTTCACCGGTAAGTGAATTTCTTGCATCTTGATTTTTTTTTTCTCTTTCTCTCTCAATTTGATAATGAAAATTTACGTATTGCCCATGGAGCATTTCCAGGAATGCTTCCCTTGGATTATGCCAGTGCGAAAAGGATGATTGGAGAATTGTTCAGAAGGGGCTGTGGACATCTGTCATGTCTCCTTATGAGGAGAGATATGTTGATGTAAAGTTCATTGGTGATACTTCTGGATCTGTCTCAATTGCTGTTGATGAAGGTTTGGTTCCCCTTGTTCCCTGTTGTGTTTGGTCTTGCACACTGGATTTAAATTCCTTTATTGACACTGATTAATTGATGTTAGTGCAGATTTACAGCAATGGCGACTCATGTGTCTAGCAGTTGGATTTGCTTTACTATTGCTGGCACCAATAGTCAGCAGCTGGGTTCCCTTTTATTATAGCACTTCAATGGCTATTGGGGTTTTTCTTGTCATTATAATCCTCCTTTTTCAGGTCTGTAAGTTTGGTTTTGTTGCTTTCAGATCTTCCTCCCCCTTCTTCAATTTTTCTCTTTGCCAACACCAGTATCACCAAATTGGTTTGAAATGCAGAACCAAAAGTTTTAAATAAAAAATTCAGAGCATTGATGTTATTCGCTTATTTGAATTTTTGGCTAAGGTCCAGCATGTGCCAATATGTGCCTGATTGAGTTGTAAATACCTAGTGATAGATATGGAGCTCTTTTATGTCCCAAACATCTTTTCTTCATGGAAGGGGCTGGGCTGCATTCAGTCTGAGTTGAAAATAGAGAAAATTTACCATCCTTGTGTGGATTGTTCTTCTCAACATGCACCAAACCAAATGGGGCCTGTACACCTAGAGCTTATAATGGAAGGGGATTGCCATGATACTTTGTTAGCTGATCCAGCTGTTTTTAGGGACTCAGGTTGTAGGTAACTGCATTTTCACGCATGGTGCATTGCGCAACCTGCTTGTGACAGAATGGATGTTTAATGGCATTCTCATGAATTTTCAAAATCAAATTCCCTAGACTATTCTTCAGTTGATAATTTTGTTATTTCATGTCACTTATTTTTAGGTTTTTGTCATCAACATATAATGTCCAAAAAGGATTTGTTCTAGATCTCTTAAGCTCCATGGCCAGTTTCTGTGCCTCAATCTATTCATTGAAATAAAGTTGGAAGTTTCAATATAACATTTTTTTTTTTTGGCAATAACACAACACTTTATAATGGTGTTTAGGGATATAATTTTCAAATAGCAAAACTTTGATGTTAGTTTTGTTATAAATTATTTTGGTTTATTATGGTCGTATTAAGAATGTATCTGAATATTAATATGCTTTCAATATTTGCAAGTTTCTATTCAATGCCTGCAATTTTGTGATTAAGAATTTCATCTTAGCTTTTCAGTTCATTACTGTGTAGACAGACTTACTTATGTTTATCTTTGCTGTAATGTTGCAGGGAATGAAATTGTTGCCAACTGGAAGAAAGAATTTTTTCTATCTTTCCATATATGGATCAGTGGTGAGTTTGCTTTTACTTTAGCTTTAAGTTCCAATATCCTCTCATTATTTCCCCACACTTCCTCCCATTTTTTAGATAATGTTCCCTTTTCTTTTATCTAAGATGCATAACTCTCTTTATCTATTTCTGTTGCAGCTTGGAGCTGGCACTTTTATTTTACATCAAATTTCAATGCTGGTAAATTCGATTCTAGTCAACTTTGGGCTGAGTGAAGACATGCACAATCCTGTAAGTCTTTCTCTACATAGATTTTTATGCAGAGTTTTGTAGAGTACTTGCAGTTACAGGTTCAAGGGAATCAATGTTCTAGAGCCAGTCCTGCAACGAACTCACATCTCATCTTCCCAGCACTTCCATATTGATACTGCATTAATAAGTAGACACATGTAGTTTCTCTTTTTTCCTTTTTTTTGGGGTACCTTAAGCCATCATCCACAAACTACATTCTATGTTCTCATAGGCTTCTCAAGACACACATTGGCATTACTTTCCTGTTTGACAGATGTGATTTATTCTGGTAATATTTGAAAGTTTTGATAAATAAGAGCAATGCATTTTTTACTTAATTCAGAATCCCTCTCTCTCAAAGCACTTTTACGAAAGGAAAAGAGGGAAGAACCAATTGTGTGCATGTGATTCTTTTTTACAATATTATTCCTCACATGAAGTTTATTCTCTATTTGCTTCTTTTAAAGCATTATGTTTTGACCTTTCCCTATTTCACTACAGGTTTACATATTTATACTAGTAGGGATTGTTCTCACAGGAGCTGGTTTAGGGTTCTGGATGGTGAGGAAATTTGTAATCTCAAAGGATGGAAGTGTGGATGATGGTGTAGCACAGTTTGTTAAATGGGCAATGCGCATTATTGCATCCACCTTTATTTTACAGGTAAGACACCCGTTCATGTTAATTCCATTGCTTGATATCAAACTAAAAGAAGATTTCTAAAGTTGCTTGGGTGCCTCAAAATTAAAGAATTATTATACAGCTGCAGCATTTTACTGACGTGCTCCATTTTACATTTTCACATGAATATAAGTAGCACACATTGTAATCATGCACGCATTGTAATCATGCACACATTTATTAGCACACAAAGTTCACCAATTCACAATGAATACCCTCCTTTTGGTGCATGGATATTTAGAGTTGAAGATCTGTTATTAAAGAACAAAAGGTTCATAATCATGCATATATCATCAGGGGGGATTTTTTTGGGAAAGATAGAGGTTACTGCAGGGCCAATGATGGGTGCTTTAATCAGTTAACAAGATTTACTACCTATTTAAAGGTATCCAGTTCTCTTTTTGACAAGAGAAAGTTAGAGAATGATAATTGGTTTTCTCTGACTTGCTTCTATGGTATGATATTCATCAAGTTACTACTATTATTGGACAAATAATCTTATATAGGACTAGGTAATTCCTGATTTGACGTTGTTTGATGTTAGCCAGCCATTTGAATTGTGTTAGATAAATTACAATAGGTCTGGGGTTGTGTACTTGTGTTGGTTTGAAGGGGAGCTTTTCTGTTTACAGTGATATGCCTTCTGCTGAATTAATTCCACGGTGGCCAGTTCACCTTAGTTTCAGCCCTGTGAAGGCAATTTTTTTATCCTTCCATTAATTGTGCCATAGTTGTGATGCGGGACAAAGAAATTTAAGAAAAGTAAAAGAAAGAAGGAAGAAGCTAAGAAGAAGCCAAAGAAAGATAATAAAAAACTAAAGAAAAGAAGAGAAAGGGAGGAGGTGAAGTCTGCAACTTTACAAAAATAGATTGAAATCCAAAATAGAATAATATCAAACCTAATAATAAAACTCAAAAGTCCAAATAAATTAAACCCAATAACATAGGCTAAAGCCCAATCTCCCAACCAAAGAACAACAAGTTGGGCTACCCTCCATTGTCTATAATCATACGTGTGCGTGAGCCGTGTCTTGTGTCTGGTATCCCCGTCAAGTTGTTTTCCTATGACACTAGGATTATACGAGTCTCTAAACTTGATACTTCCTCTATGCCCTCCAGAGTCCATTTAGTATAGACTTGACTTTATATGAAACGTGTCATCATATTTCACTGACTTATGCAGTCTATACTGTCATTCTGTTACACTCTTCTTGTGTGCTACTAGTTAAGCTTTTTTCTTCTTAGCTCATTTTCTTGTAGTTATTTTAAGAACAAATTTTGTTTTGACAGCATATTTTGAGTGATGACTGCTGTATGACCAGGTTTTCTTGCTTTCCTTTTCTTTCTCAGAGCACTCTTGATACTCCTTTAGCAATGGGCGCCTTGCTTTCTTCTTGTGCAATCTGCTCTGTTACTTTGAAGTGGTGGTATAAAAGGTAAGCTCTGTAATTTTCACTTCCCTCCTGTTGTTTAAGAGTACTGTTGTTTTGTAGTAGCTGCATTCAGTTAAAAGGGTGGTAATTCTGTATCAAATTAGTATTTGGGATTGAAACCAAATTAATGATCTTGTGAATAATGCGTAGAACTTATCTAGATTGTGCATCACAATGGTCTTAAGAAAAATTAATTGGATGGGTGGTCGTTATGATCCTTGTTTATGAAGTTTAATGAACAGATGTGGAAGTTGACCAATGTCATCCTGACACCCTATAGTAGAGCATTGACATTGTTAGAAATCAAAGGTGAAGTTGGACACCCTATAGTAGAGCATTGGCGTTGTTAGAAAACAAAGGTGAAGTTGGACACCCTATAGTAGAGCATTGGCATTGTTAGAAAACGAAGGTGAAGTTGGACTTATTTCAGATGGTAGAAACAAGATTGTATTAGTGTCTGTTTGCTAAGTGCTTCTGAAAGACTTGCTTTTTTGTATGTGCTCTAAATATTTCACTTCATGTATTTTTAGTTCAGTAAATAACTTCAGCACCCAACTGTGATTTAATACAGGGATCAATCAGATTCTGGGGGTGGGAGTTCTTGGCTCCAGCCTGCAGGACAGACAACAGCAAGATTTCGACGCGCTGAATTCCATAGTAGGTCAGGAAAAATGAGCCCCCAGGGGAAGATGTGGAACAGTCCAAAAAGCTCATCTGCTTGGACCAGCTCTCCTGTTAAAGGTAAGTATTACGGACCATGATACCTTGGCACGATTTTGTCATAGAAACTGGGAACACATTAAATATGGGCCATTGGATTATAATCTTTTTGTTTATTTTGTCCTTATCCTACAAGTTCGTTTTAGCTCTAGACTCTGGTACTAAACATGAAACTATCCCTAAACAAACAAGTTACATGAAAAGGACCAAATCAGATTCAAATCTGAAATGAAATTGGTCAATTGAGAAAATTTGATTCAATGAATAAGAGATCCAAAATATACTAACCTATTTAGAAAAAAACTTGATTATGATTAGGTGTTGATATAATTATCCAATTAACACAAACAAAATTGAACGTCAACAATTGTATCTGCTTCTTTTTCCAGTTTTGAAAATTCAAGAGTTAATTGCGCACTTTATAACTTAACAACCAAACTATTTTAAGAGTTACATAAATATTAAAACCTACAAGGGCAAAATGGGAAAAAAAGGTTCTATTATTTTTGTTTGGTCTGGGACCTAATCACACAATCACAGAAATTAGGGATCAAAACATAAATTGACATTTGTGTTGTGGGTTTGTGTTAAGGGTGTGTGTCACTGTGGATTTTTCCATGCTTTATTTTACTTAATTTCTTGTTTTTACTTTTATGTTTGTTTTTCTGGTTCTGCATTTATTTTGCTGCTATTAACCAGCTCATTGGCAGTTTTATGAACACATCTCATGTATGTGCTAGTTCTTGCACTATGCATTTTTCTTTACTTAAGCAAAAACTGAGATTTTTCATCTTCTTTTTCCCAAAAAAATTTCCGCCATTATGTGCAATTGAAATCATCCATTCTAACACTTTCCTTGCTCATCCTAAAATATTAATTAAGAGAACTGGCTCATGACTCATATCCTTGCATTATGTTATAAATGTGTCCCCTTGTAGGTTTCATCAACATCTAGAGTTTCCTTGCCTAATGTAACTGGAAATTCAACATCTAGAGTTTCCATGCCTAGTGATAACCAGAGATTCCCAATGACTATGGTGTTGAGATTTTAGGGGGGGAAATCTGGTTATTTACTTTAGGTGGACAGAATGTTCCAGTATCACTGATCTGTTCACGTTCCTTGCTACACCAAGTATATAATTTCTGTTTCCATTCCTTGAAAGGAATTTAAAGTAACAAATTCAGATGCTTCCGAGGCAATATTTTTGTGCCTCTAATTTGGATGATATGTAGGTTCATTTATCTTGTATGGTCATTCTTTATCTAATGTTTTTGGATCATTCAACAAGGTACTGGATCTGTCATTTATCAACCATCCAGTATAGAGTGATTTGCTTTTCTTGGCATTGGCAGGTGTGGTATCACCATCTTCTCACTTGGCAACAGTAGATAAGCAGGATCACTATTCAACCTTCCACAAAACACCAAGACGAAAGAAGTTCACAAAGAAACAGTGGGAGGATTTCACCAGGGAATCGACACATGAAGCCGTAATGGAATGGGCAGCATCACCTGAAGTCACCAATTGGATCATCAACAATGCTGACCGTATTCAACTCCTTCCAAGCAATTATGGTTCTGAAGAAATGGTGGGAAGTGAATCAGACTCCACAGATGCGTCTGTTGCCGGGAATGGCAAACCATTTAGCCTTTTCAATTGGTAGAGACTGGACTAGAAAAGTTATAGTAGCAGTCAGGGATCTGCTCCTGCAGTCAGGGATCTGCTCCTTAGATTGTGTAGAGAGGTGGCAATAGTTTAGGAATCTAGTTCGCTGCACCATCAAGCAATACCAACAAGCCGAATGACATTTTTTTCCTAGGATTAGCTAACCATTTGATTAGCTGTATGTTTTCAGAATTTAATCAATGTAATAACCAAAAGATATGCAAGGTAGGTCTGTAAGTATAAAACTACAGTTCGGTACAGAATGGAATGCTATCGTTAGTTCTTGATTATTTATTCTCGAAGTGTCATCTTGGCGATGACAAAATATTGAAGTAAACAAATACCTTGAAACAGAGATTTGTTGGTTTTTGTAAGTTGTTTGCTAAGGAACTGTGTGATCTTTCTTGTCTAGTTTCACATAATAGACTGAACAATTCAAGATATTGTGTTCTCTAGTTTGCTGAGTGAATCTAAAAGTTCTTACTAGGAAAAGTTCAACGCGAAAAGTTAGTCTGATGTAGTGATTTTAGTTTTTGTTATTCTCTATTTTTATATTTATTTTGTATTTTATTCTAAAAAAAAAAAAAATTTGGTAGAACGTGAATCAAAAGTTGTGTTTATTGAAACTTTATTTGAAATAGTTATTTATTTTAAAACAAAAGGTTTTAACATTTTATTTTAAAAGTTATGTTACAATTAATTTTCAAAATTACCTATAAAAAAGAAACAATTCTGATATGGTTTTGATAATGGAGAAAATTTTTTATCTTTCTAGAACTCGTTTCTTTTATATAATTTTAGACAAAATTATTATAGAGTGGCATAAACTTTGAAAATTATTATGGAGTGGCATAAACTTTGATTTGCTATTTATTCTTGGTTTTTGCTACTAAAAATAAAAAATTAAGCTTGAGAAACAATATTACAATCACATTGTTAGCATCAAAGAATAAGTAATAAATTATTTTAAAGCCAGAGGATTGATCATTGCCTCAATCTATTTTTTTAAGTTTATTTTCTATCAACAAGTATTGCAAGTTGATTTATCTTTTAGTTGTTGATTTATATGCTTGTTTTATGTTTTGCAGAAACTAGGTCATCAAAATAACAATCTTAGGAACTATTTAAAGTATTCCAAAAAAAATTAAATTAACTCATATGATTCAAAGAAATCAAAATCAAAATTTCTACTATGATGAATTGAACAAAATCCAACAAAGGATCCTTCTCTTTAATATACAAAAAAAAGTCTCCCTATTATCAAAACAAAATATTTTCTCTAGTAAAAGAGCAAAGAAAAACAAAAAATCTATTAGTACTTTTAGAACAATAAAGTATCTTAAATCTTCTTCCAAGTAGTTTTAACCTTTACCCGTAAATAATTAATAAATAATAATCTTTTCACCTCTTATTTCAAGGGACCCACCACAACCACTACCTTCATGAAGACCAAATCCCCTCTTATAAATTTAACTTTCTCACATTTCAAGTTTCAATCAATTTTCTCTTAGATTCCAAGCACCATACATTTCTTCTTCTCTTCCAACTCACCTCCCCACCACTACCATGTACATCCCCAACCTCCTCCATGTCCATAACAAAAATAGTAAATGGATCCCATAAATTTACAATTCAAGGCTACTCATTAGCCAAAGTAATTGGTATAGAAAAACATATAACTAACTAGATTTTCACTGTTATTGGTTATGAATGGGCTATTTATTTCTACTCAGACAATTCTTCTTATGTCTCTGTTTTTATTGATCTTTCTAGAGAAAATAGTGATGTTCGTGTTCTTTTCGACATCACCTTGGTTGAAAATAATAGTAAAGAAAAACATAAAGTTCATAATCACTTTGATCATTTACTAGAGGGTGGCTATACACCCTCAAGTATCATGGCAACATGTGGTAAAGGAATTTTAGGGTTTTTATTTATAGTTTTTAGTTATTAGGGAATCAAAATTAATTGTTCTTATTGCTAATTTAAAATATAGATTCGAGTTTTTCTCGGTAGATTAGTTGGTGAGGGGTATATTTTCTAAGCTATGAATTATAACTTAGTCAACTTAGTTTTTAATAAATTCATGATGTATTTTGGATATTTAAGAACTGTTTTGAACTAAAAGAATGCAAATGAAGGGAATAAAGATGTTGCTTGGTTTTTTCACCTTTTAACATTGTCCAAACAATACCTTAACAAACATATTTTAAGGAAAATTTAAGTCCATAATAGGAAAAAAAAAAGAATGGGTTGTAAAATATATTGGATTAATTTTTCTATCAGGTGAATACAAGAAGTAAAGGTGTTTTTCTAATGGGAGAGTACCAATAACATGCTATAATACCTTACCTTCCTTAACAAACACATAAAGGTTTTTATGTATCCAATTGTGATATAGCCAAAATTGATACAATTTTATGCTTTTAGAAAATGAGTTTCCTTTGGAGCGATGTATGTGGAGTACATGTATTATTTTTCTTGCCTTACTTCCCATCTTCTCATGATTTGATTTTTTTTTGTACCTTCAAATATGGTTATGGTTCTATTAAATGAGCTAGGAAAATTCAATATTTAGTGTGACAAGAAGAATTCGAAGACAACAAGAACATTAAAGATGAGGACATCGATAATAAAATAAAAATATGAACATAATCATCATTGGATTTGGAAGAGCAAAGAAAGAGATTTTAGACCTGTAACTACTAGGTTAATTGCATATAATAGTAGGCATGTAGCTGCTAATCTTTACTCTATTGGAAAATAAGAAAGTTCTCTCTTTCCTTTAGTTTTTGTTACACCAAAGACCACCCTTGTCAATTCTCCTTCATTGTCTTTTTCTCTAACACTTTTTTTTCTCAATTTGAGATAGAGATCATTTTTTATACATGTCAGGATTTGCAAACGATAAATTATTCATAATCTCTTGATGTCGCATGGTCATAAGAGTAAAGTGGGGTTATAAATGCATTACTAGGAGAATACTTATATTTTCAGTGATAAAATAACATAGAATTAATGGGCATAAAGGGATAATATCATAAATACTTGAAGAAGTAAACACTAGTTATATTCTAGTTTGTCTAACCATTCAACGTAACATAAAGATTGACTTTACATATGAGTGCACTTCACTCTTCTTTCTCCCTCTTGTCTTAAGTGTTTTTCTAAATATTATAACTTTGTAGTATTTTCAAATGCAATCTATGGCTGTAAGAGGTGGAAAGTTAAGAAAGGATATTAGTGATATTGAGGGTAGCATATTAATAACAGAGTGAACTTAAAGATTTAAGATCTATTATGGAGGACCAGAGAGTGGAATATGTGAACTAAAGCCACTATATCAAGCTGCAATAGATGTTTATTTGGTTGATCTTAATGGTCTTCGTGATGAAATCAAAAAAATTAGACAACAATTGACTTTTTATCCATAAAGGCTCATAGAGGTGGAGTTTATACTGGTTAGTACTCAAATAAAGGTGTCGAGGTTGCAAGATTTTAGGAATAATGATGAAGAATATTATATTGTGTATGGAAATACCCTTGCCTTTAAAGAATGTGTGGATGATGAGTTGATAGGTTTAATGGGGGATCTTTATTTTGACAACATATCCAAGAATAATAATACAGATCTCACTCGAGTTTTCCATCCCAACAATGATCCCTATTTTGATGAGTTTTTCCTCGGACATGCAGAGATTGTTGTTTATGGAGGATACCTTTTTTTTGGAGCCCAATAAAAAGAAGGATGAAGCTTAGCTGTATATATATACTGACATTTGTCTTGTGCTTATGTTTATTTGATCATACTTGAAACATTTATTAAAATAAAATGGACTATTATGATAAAATAAATTATCTTTCTTATGACATTTTGTTATAATAACTTCCATTGTTACTTAATAGATAATGGTATGAAGTTAGTAAATACAGAGACATATGGAGATAAAACTAAGGATAAAAAGTAATGGAGACATGGATCAACTCTCTTTTAGTTTATTGGAAAAACATATCTAGGTGATCAAACTGCTAGATATAAGAGAAAGTCTTTCCTTTTTCATCTTATAGATGGTAGGTGTTGACTTTGATCACTTTTATTACCTTGAAATTACCATCTCATTTAGGAGTCAATTTCCTTTTTTTTTAGAGATCACGATGGTTCAAGTTAATGAAGTGGATGATAAATAGGCCACTATGGCTAGGTTTTTTAATGAGCTAAATTGTGAAGTCGCGAATGTTATGGAGTTACAACAGTATGTAGAGTTGGAGGATATAATACATATGACCATGAAAGTGGAGAAACAATTAACAGGAGGGGGAGAGCATGACCACCATTCATTCTAAACAGTTTTTCTTCATCTTGGAAGCCTAATTCGAGGAGAGATGGGGCTGCCCAAGTTCAAGCTATTATGAAAGGGGATTCTAAGACTTCTAAAGAGAAGAAATACACCCTCACGAATGGTAAAGGTAAAGTTGAGACTCTTACTTCTTATAGTCATGACATTAAATGTTATCATTATTCAGGTTTTGATTATATTGTCTAACTTTAAATGCTTGTTTCACTCCAAGTACCTCCCTCTCAATGTGATACTTAATACACTTATCACTAGCATCCACCAATGATGGCATCTCCATCTCAACATTATCCTTCTCTTCATAAAGGAGCACTTAAAGTTAAATTCATGAATATAAATTTTGAGTTAATTATGAGGTGTTTTGATAAGCTTACGCGAAACAAATATAATTATATCAGATTTAGCCCAACTAACATTTTTGGTGTGTAATTTTTTTTTAAATCTAAGAATAATAATAATAAAAACAAAAATAAACAAGAAATCATGTAGGAAAAAAAAACAAATATGATTGAAAGTGACCCCTAGGATTTTGATCGAAAACAAAGATGCAAGGACGATGATGAAATTGACACTAAGAAAAACATAAAAACAAAAACACAAGAAATAAGGGATATAACTTGATTATGGAGCCCAGCTTTGATATTAAATGATGCAAACCTCTTGATCATGTGGTCAAGTAACCCCCAACGAAGATGATACTTTCATAAGAATCCTTTCAAAATATGAAAACATTTGTTGCCTTCCTTTAACCTTCCTTGTAGGATTAGAAAACTTACCAAGATAAGCTAAATAATTTGTCATTAAATACTACTAACCCTTCTTTCCTTGTGTAGCTAGGATGAATAAGAAATCCTTATAAGAAAAGGATTTTGGAATATTAATAAATCCTTGCCATACTTGGAAATTATGTTGCAACCCCTTAAAGATCCTTATAGAACTAAGAAATTCCCAAAACAAGTTGTCACATCCTTGTTGGAAAAAGAATCATTGCTAAATAGAAAGTCTACAAGTCAAAAGAAAGTAAATAACAAAACTTATATAGTCTATTCTAACTGATATGGCAAGGCCTTCTTAAATTCCGATTAACATGAAATTTTACCCCAACATAGAACTATATGTCGGAAAACTCTGGGTAAATTTTTAGCCCAATTCAATAGTATGATTGATAATTATAATTATTATCATAAAACTAGATAGTAGACACAATTACATTAGAACCAAATTTCCTTGTTCAACCCTTTCTTGGATTGTATCACAAGGCCTATGAGACATTAGGACGCACATTGCACTTGGCTCCTAAGCCCGAACCCATTTTCAAAAAGCCTCTAAGGCATGAACCGTTGTTAAAATGGGCTTTGAGATAACAAAAAGTTATTTAAAAAATACTAATAAATTCTGGTTCATCACCTTTAAATGATCAAACTTTAAAGGAAAAGACATGAAATCTCAGGGAGATTTACCTTAGATTATGATGTACATGCAATTGATTGACTATTCTCACTTTCAATAGATAATCGTGACCACTAATTAATGATGAACATTTTCGATCGATAGTCCAACCTTAAAAGGGTTAGTTACAAATCCTATTATAAAAGCCTAACTTGTACAAAATGAATAACAATATAGAATAAAAAGCTAAATGGAAAGAGAAGGAAGATAAATCTTTCTCTTTTTCAAGGAAAAAAAATGAAAAAAAAGGATTGTTTTATATATTATGTTGTATTTTTTTTCTTTATATTCAATTAATTAAAGGTATTCTCAGATAAGCTTGTGTGTCAATAATGATTAAATTCTCTTCTTAAAAGATTTTAAAAGCACATCTCACCTCATTAATGCATTTAAGGGTATAAATTCTTCTAATTATTAATCTTAAAATTTGAATTCAAGAAATTAAAAAAGAGAGCAAACTTTTTTAATCACTTAGCATATCTCTTAATCTCATATACTAGAGTTTTACCAAATGAGAACTAAGAATGAAAGAAATTGTTAAAAAATTTAAATTTAAATTTATTTATTACTATTAGTATATTTAGGTTTTTAAACTTCAAATTTAATATGGTGGTTAACACACATGAGTTAGGTCTATCTATCCTAAAATTTTGATTTATTTAGAGTTTGGATTGGTTAGAGTTTGGATTGCAAAAACTACTCACATAGGAGTGTTTGGTTTTGCATTTTCAAGCTGTTTTTGAAAGTGTTTTCACTGGAAAAAAAAAATCAAATTAATGCTTTTAGGTGATTTTTGATTGTTTTGATGTGTTGGTGTTAAAAAAAATTAAAAAAAACACCATTTTAATATATTCTTAATCCAAAAGCACTCTATAAAAATACTATGCATCATATTGCCGAACACATCCAAACTCTATTCAAAAAGCAAGTTATTTGCACACGCCAACATCAAACCCAATATATTAAACAAATGTTTGTCTTTTATGTCATTTCATTTCTCGTATAATCAATAAACTAATATTTGAAAGATGCCCTAAATTAAAAATAAGTACTTATTAGTTTACTTCTCGTGCTATACTATGAGCTTAATTAAGATTTTTTTAACATAAAAAAGAATATTAAAGTTGTGGGGAATTTTTTAATATTATAATAAAACACGGTCCAACAAGTCAAATTTAAAACTCCGGACTCTAGTCTTTGATAAGTATGAGTTTCCAATTAAATTATATGAGAATTGCTTTGAATGACTCCATCGATTTAGTGGGTTTTAAGAAAAAAAATCAAAAAACAAAAAATAACATAAAAATAAAAACTAGACACTCAGGTACGAAGACCATCTGAACTATTGTTAAAAAGAGATTTGAATTTTAAAAAATAATTAAAGCTCATTTTTTTTAATATTAAGAATATGGCGTATTGGATTGATTCTGATCAATCTAAGTTAATTCGTCAAACTCGTAACAAATAAATATTAATTTGAAAATAATATGAAAATACCAAAAAATATTAATTTAAAAAAAATTTATTTTTTTAAAAATATTTTTTAAACACAAAAACAAACAAAACTGAAATAATATTAAAACATAAAAAAGTCAAGTTCAAAAATATCAACCTTGGACTTGGCTAAGGTAGCATGTAAATCCTGGAGAAAGCATGTCGTTTTAACAATGCCGAAGAGGTAAATTCAATTGCAAATTAATTTATCAATCTGCGGGCAGCTGGAGTTTTTCCTAAAAACCATTCATTTTCAAAATTAACAATTTTCATTTCAATGATATGACATATCATATTACCATTACCATGAGAGAACTATGATTGTGTTTGGTATGATTTTTTAAAATTAATTTAAGTTGTTTTTTATATTAAAAAATTAACTCAAAAAAAGTTATGAATATATTTGTTAGAAATAATTTTTTAATTAAATAAAAAATTTATTGAAAACTTGAGTCAAAATTTTAATTTAATCAAAAGTTAACATTTTTAATTTTAGAATTATAACTTATATTACATCTTTTCTTAAAAAAATATTGATTTAATTCATGATTATAAATCAAAGTTATTTTAATTTATTTTTATCACAATTTATTTATAAAAAAATAATTGAAAATTTATGCCAAATAAATTTTTAAATTTATCAACTAATAAATAATAAATATAAGGATGAATAGACAACTTAAAATTTGTTTGTTTTTATATTTTAAATTTTTTTAAAAAAGTATTTAATTTTTTTTATTATATTGATGTTAAAAATAAAAAAATTTACATTAATTATTTTTTAAATAAAAAATATTTTAAAAAAACAATAATTTCCTAAAATAAGAAAGCCTTTCCATAATGTTTTTTGTTTTCATTGGTCTGTGAAATGGGAAGACTGCCTTGCAAAAAGATTGCATGCATAAATGGAAAAGCAGAAATAGTGGGACCAGAAGAATCTACGGAATTGGATTCACTTCTCTCTCTACATCTACATTCATCATGGAGTTGGCGACCAATCCAATCCAATTCATGGGCAGAGGCAGAGCGGGCAACAGGCAATCAAGACCTTGTCTAATCTTTTCTTCTTGAATCCTTTAATTTACTGTTCTAAAAGGAAACAAACACTTGACAGGGCTTTTTTTCATTTTCCTTGGTCAAACACTCTTGTCCGTAAAACAACTCCTCCCTCATTTCCTTTGGGTCTTCAGGATCTGCCGCTTCCCTTATTTAAACCAAAACGATAATAGATCCCATAAAACTTAATTATTTTGACAAGGAGGAAATGCTGGCAGGATTTGCTTAGATTTTAGTATTTGTTCATAATAAAATTTACCAACTTTTAGGAGGATTTTTTTATTTATTTATTGCAAGTTTGAAACATACCCAGTTGGTAAATTATTATTCACAGAAGAAGTTGTTGTTTTTGTAAGGGGGGAGTTGAGAAACTTGATGGGTTTTCTTGTTGGTTCACAAAACGGTGTGAGCGGTGGTGGTTGTTTTAGGAGTTTGATAAGGAGAAAACAGGTTGATTCTGTTCATTTTAAACGACATGGTCATCATCAATTAGCCAAGGAGTTGTCTGTTCCACACCTTATTGCTATTGGTATCTTCTTCTTCTTCTTTTTTGGATAATAATTATTCTTTTTGACCAAAGAATTTCATATGGGGTTTGTTGTTGGTCTTTTTGGATCATGGGTTTTGGTTGTCTTGTTCTTCTTCATTCATTTTTCTTTGCTACTTTGCTTGATGAGTTGATGGTGATTGTGTTAATTGGTTTCTGGTCTTCGCCTTTTGCTTTGGTCAGGAATTTAGGCTTTCTTCCCCCTTTATTTTTATTGGATATGCCAGTCAGTTCCTTGTTGTCTTAACCAAATAATATTTCTTTGTATTTACTTTTTTTTAATTAAAATTTAACTTCTATTAAAACATAAGCCAAAATGTTTGGTCCTGCCAAGCATTATCTTGATGCCAATCCAAAACGTTGAAAATATTTTATCGTTTTTGTAAGTTTCAGTATTTACTGTGTTAGTTTTCTAAGTTTCGAATGGTGGTTCATGTGCTATAGCTTGCCTTCTATCTATGAATTGCTGACTTTTGAACTGCAATCAGGTGTTGGCTCAACTATTGGAGCTGGAATTTATATTCTTGTTGGAACAGTTGCTAGGGAGCATTCTGGACCTGCTCTATTTATATCCTTTCTGATAGCTGGAATTGCTGCTGCTCTTTCAGCATTTTGCTATGCAGAACTTGCAAGTCGTTGTCCATCTGCCGGCAGTGCATATCATTATTCCTACATATGTGTTGGAGAAGGGTAAGTATTAGTTGTTTCTTCTACGAGAGCATATTTACTTCTGTGGCAGCCTCTCAAAGATTTGGTTCCCGGTTTATATCGTGTTATCTCTTTATTCAAAGGTTATAAATAAGTTGATGCTTTGCTTAATTTTTCAATTACCATTGCAACATTTTGTTGGGGGATTTGGTTGACCATATCTTGGTTCCATGATGCAATAAACTTTCAGCACTCTTCTTGCTGTTGCTGATATAGTTTCTGATTTATATAATAGTATCCTCGGGCATTGTGTTCTGGTAGTTCTTTGTTTGTATTTATGTTTTATTTTTGGACTGAATAATGCATTTTCTAGAACCTGCAATGCCCTATGCTCAGTGATTTCTACATTTTTAATTTGCAGCGTTGCTTGGTTGATTGGCTGGGCTTTAATATTGGAATACACAATCGGTGGTTCAGCAGTTGCTCGTGGCATATCCCCAAACCTAGTTCAGTGACTTTCTGTTACCTAATCTTCAATTTACTAAGATTTTGGTTCTTTTAATTCTATGGGTTTAATTATTTCAATCTTATTGTTTTGAGTATAATTAGTTTACATTGTTCTCTTTGTAGATGGAAAAGGTTCTCAATTTCCTGTTTTCACGCATTGTGATCTTGATGCATAGTGGCTAATTGCATCCCTGTTGTTGATTTAGAATTTTGGAAAGAACACAAAATTAGTTGCATTGCCAATTCTTTCATTTCTTGTATGATGTATGAAAGAACATGCTAGTAATTTTTCTCAGATGATCAAGCTATAGTGACAACATGTCAGTCCTTTTGTGGATTCTAGCTTCAATGTAATTGAATATTTTACTAAAATGCTTGAGCTCTTTGATTATTACCATTTACATTTGAAACTTGAAGAGTCATTTGGGGCATCCTCGTTTCCTTTACAAGAATTCCTAATATATTAATGTTCTTCCATGTTTACCACTGCAAATTAAATGTCTACGATGCTTCCAGTTATTAGTCCAAGTGGTAAGTAGTTAGTATGCTTTAGACTAGATCCTTGGTTTCAACCAAAAATAAATAAATAAATCTAGGAAAGGAATTGCTGATGCTCTTTAATTTGATTAGTTGACTGACAAGGTGGTAAATAATCGGTATTTTTTTATGAGAAAGTCTTAATTTTTTTTCCTCTGATCTGTCCAGGCATTTTTTTTTTATGGAGGATGTTCTCCAGATTGGGATAGTCTGTGTGCTTTCTTTTATTACTTTTTTCCTTCATCGATTTTTGAATTATTGTTTATTTTTCTTACTTATTTGTTTTATGATTATAGGCATTGTTCTTTGGAGGTCAGGACAGTCTACCATTTTTTCTGGCTCGTCAACATATACCCGGGCTTGATGTTGCGGTTGACCCTTGTGCTGCTGTTCTGGTATTGGTTGTCACTGGGCTCTTGTGTGTGGGAATAAAGGAGGTCCCTACCATAACTCTTTGTCATGTTCCTTTTTTCTCTTTTGTCATGCAATTATACTTAGGTAAAGTTCTTCTTTCTTATCTTGTTATTATATTAATGTCCTCTAGTAACATCATTGTGCAGAGTACTCTGGCACAAGCTGTAGTAACCTCCATAAATGTGTGTGCCATGCTATTCATCATAATAGCTGGTAGTTATCTTGGCTTCAAGACTGGATGGGCTGGATATGAACTTCCTGCTGGGTAATAGACATCCCAGATTGTAGATTCAATTCTGAAACTTTTTCTGTAAAAAGTTCATAACTGATATGATGTTTCTGAACTCATAGGTACTTTCCTTTTGGGGTGGACGGGATGCTTGCAGGGTCTGCAACTGTCTTTTTTGCGTACATTGGTTTTGATTCAGTTGCCAGCACTGCTGAGGAGGTATGCATCTCCCTTTTTTTGGTTAATCCTTCCCTATTCTTTCCTACAGTAGTTATTTTATGTCTGCAGTCTTCATTTCATAGGAACACAGCGACTTGAGGGAATCTTATTTTGTGCCTGCATATTTTCTAACAGGTTAAAAATCCTCAGCGAGATTTACCTCTAGGCATTGGTCTCGCATTGTCTATTTGTTGTTGTTTGTATATGCTGGTCTCTGTTGTCATTGTTGGTCTGGTACCTTATTATGCTATGGATCCTGATACCCCTATTTCCTCTGCATTCGCTGCATATGGGATGCAATGGGCAGCGTAAGTTTGTTTCTTTTGGTCAAATGCGTGGTACATTACTGTTTTCTCCTAAATTATATAGGAAGTAATTGAACTGTTTTGGTTTACAAGTCCTTTTGTTGCTTGTGTGTGCAGGTACTTAGTAGCTGCCGGAGCAGTTATGGCTCTCTGCTCAACATTGATGGGCTCAATACTTCCTCAGGTAATTAAACAGAATCTTCAAGGTGCTAGCATACCATACTTTTCTGACTTGCTACTCCTGGATGCAATCTGTTATATGATGAATATTGTTCATGGTTGTTCTCAACTAGCCATGCACCTCATGACTGCCCACATAGACTATAACTTTTAGTTCAAGTACAAAGTGTATTTTGATTTCCTTTATTTCATAAACATGGCTGATCCTTCAAAACTTGTGTTGTATTAGTTTGTATTGTCTGACATTCCAGTACTTTATCAGTAGGCTCCACACTGTCTTTTCCTTCTATCATGATTCTCATTCTTTTTTTGATAAGGAAGAGAGTTTATTAGAAAGAATGAATTGTACACAACAACATTGAGAGTAAGTCATCCTCTGGGAAAGTGAAATATACACAGTAATCTAGATCAAAATAATAAAGCACTCCAATCCCTCTGAATATCAGCTCTGGAAATGCCCCTAAAAGCTCCTGCCATGTGACACCACAAAGAAGCCAGGAAGAGTATCCTATCCCACACGAACTGCCTCAATGTGAAATGATGATTGAAAATCCTGCCTTGCCCTCCTTCCAAATGCACCAAAAACTGCACTAAAAGCACATCTCCATGGTTCTTAAAATCTCTCTCCCACCCTTGGCCACAAAAGAAATCAGCAACAGTTGTTCAACCATCCTCATAATTTCAACGGTAACAAACGCAAACAATGGGCAATACAGAAAGAGATTGACTTTGAGATTCTCTATCATGATGGAACATAACACAAATATTAGAAGACCTTGTGATGCCTAATATGCAACAAGTCATTGGTGTTAATCTCATCGAGCACCATTGTCAAGATGAAAAGCTTGTTGCAATAGGTTCATAAAGGGATTCTTGAGTAAGGAAACCATGTGTGTAATAAACTTGAGGACAGCTACTGGCTGGTTAATGCTAGAATGTGTTATTTAGGAGAGGCAATAACTCAGCTTAAATTTTCTCTAATTGGTGGTTATCTTGTACATCTGCCTTAGTGGGAAGGAATGCTTAATCTGTTTCTTTTGTCTCTTACTTTAGAAGATCCGCCAAATGTTAACTGAACTCTTCTGTTTGTTTGTGAATTTTTTTTTTCTTGGTGAATTGTATTGACCTTGTCTTTATCTCTAAGTGGTTGATTCACACATAGATTTTGTCTTTCTCAGCCTCGAATTTTAATGGCAATGGCTAGAGATGGATTGCTGCCATCATTCTTTTCAGATATTAATAAAAAGAGCCAAGTTCCTGTTAAGAGCACATTGGTGACTGGCTTAGGTTCTGCAGTACTGGCATTTTTTATGGATGTTTCACAATTAGCCGGGATGGTAAGTGAAATTTGAAAGTAAATGTGCAGTATAGTATTGTTGTCACTGATGAGGCCTGTGTGGGTTGGGCTTGGACCCATTTACTTCAAGTTTAAGTAGGAAAGGTGATGGGACGGGAAACGGCTGAGTAGTCTCTCCCTCTCGTATTTCCTACCTGCCAAGAATAATAGTTTCCTGTGCCATCAGTTCCTGATGGAGGAAATAGGAGATTTCCTGCTTCCATCTTCATGTGTGAATGAGGGTTGTTACTGCTAATAGTTCTTTACTTTGGTAAATGAACAAATAGGTTGTCTTTCTGTAAATGTTAAACCAAAGTTTTTCTCTACCTCTGACCTGCCCCTTTGTTTTAAGATTTTTACCAGTTTCTATTATCCAACTTATGCAACACATTCAAATCAAAATCAAAAGAAAATTAATGATTGCTTCATTCTCTGGCAAGCTCATGTACATAAAAAAATTCAAGAGACTGCTGCTCTATATACTATGCATGCATGTGTATTTCTATGTACATATACATACATAAATGTCCCACCTACACTAAGCAACAGTGACCTCCCCTTGAAATCCACTAATATGAAAAAGTTAAAACCCAAAGAAAGGGAGAAAGTTCACATCTTTGGTGCTAATTTCAAGATGGATGTCACATTTCTTGAGGTATTGTCTGACCACATTTTTTATGTTCAAATTATGAGTACCTAAACTATGGATTGTGGCATGAGAGTGGCATGCAATAACATTATGGTATATGAATACTGCCTATGGGAAACCTCTACACTTTCAAATAATTTTTTCTTACTGTAACGTCAATTCTGAATAATGTCATTTTGTGCAGGTCAGTGTGGGAACGCTTCTGGCATTCACTATGGTAGCAATTTCTGTATTGATACTGAGATATGTACCACCAAATGAGGTGCCTTTTCCATCTTCACTTCAGGAGATTATTGATTCTGTGTCATTACGGTACAGTACAGGTAGCCGAAATGTCACTAAGGAAAAGTCTGGTTTTCATGCCGGTACCTCTATGGATAGCAATTTGCCTTTATTAGGCAAAGCAACAGCAATTGAATATCCAATAATTGTAAAGCAAGAGGCTCAAGGCAATTGTAAGTTCATTTCAGCTATCGCTTTTTACTTTTCTTGGCATGCATATGAATATTACTTATTAGGATCTGTAAATAATCTAAACATCTGTCATCATCTCCAATCACCCGCCCATTTATATGGCATGTGTTTCAGAATTCCTAATTGGCATACGTAAAAGATATATTGCTTAAATTACAGTGCTTTGAAATGTTTACAGATGGTATTCATCTATAGATTTTAATCTAAAGATGTTAGACCTGACTCCCAGTACTTTAACGTAGTGTAGCACCTGAGCTGAATTTATTGCGCAACTTTGACTTTCATCTGATGGTTTGTAACTTTGATTCTTGTTTATTTTTAATTTGTTTCAGTTGTTATAAATGAAGGGAGCAGGCGAAAAATTGCTGGCTGGACCATAACAGCCACATGTGTTGGGGCATTTCTCCTTGCTTATGCAGCTTCAGACTTGAATCTTCCTAGGTGGGTCTAGGTGGGTCAATATTGACCGTAACAGTAATTTCCAGTTACATACATACATTTCCCAATGCTTTTGGACAAGACATGAACTTTTTTCTGCTTTTCTTTCAATGCTATTATTTGATTGGATTGTTCCTCCATCAGACTTCTTCGTTTTATAGTGTGTGGAATTGGTGGTGCACTTCTCCTTTTTGGTCTGATTGTGCTGACCTGTATAGAACAAGATGATGCGAGGCACACCTTTGGGCATTCAGGAGGTATGTGGCTTTTTGCTCTTATACCCAGTGCAGTTTCTTGTTTTCATAAGGTCAGTCTAGTTACTACATGCACATAAATTTGATGGAAACATCATAATATGTCAAGTACATGCATTTAGCATGCCATTTATATAGGATAACTTGGATGTCTGACCATGGGCCTTTATGTTACATAATAAAAAAAAATGCTCAACTATAGTAATGCCCTTCCACAGTTAGGAATTAATTTCTGTGTCGTGTTCCCAAATAAAGGAGTTCTCTTGTAGGTCAACTGCTCACTTGAATCGCTCTGGAGGAAACGGTATGTTCAACAGTCTAGCCACAATACTTGCTAATAACATGTGGACATTCAAGTAAATCCAGCGGTTAAGCTACCATTATCTATAGCATCCTGAGATATTTCCTAGATGGGACTCCACTAGGTTTCCATTGGCTCTCATAACTGCACACGTGAGGAGTGTTCTATACGTGCATGCTCGTCTTCCAATCGAGTCTTATCTCATACCACTGCATTTTGTTAGTGTATTAAATTCTAATCATTACTTGATTAGGTAGGTTTTGTATTACCAGGCATTCATTTGCAGTGTAAACACACACAAGTATATGTTACCATATAGCTGGTTATGTTGGTATTACATTATTAAGAATTCGTTTGATTAAAGTTTGGTGAACTAAGAAAAATTGAATATCTTTTCAGGTTTTATTTGCCCATTTGTTCCACTCCTTCCTATTGTCTGCTTTCTTGTCAACATCTACCTTTTGATTAACCTTGGGTGAGTGAAAATCAATCAAGCTGCAGTTACTATGCGATTACCATTCAGAGAATTAGTATTTTGCCTATTTATTGAACATTTCTTTGTGTATTTATCCAACAATCCTCTTGTATGATTTGTTCATTCTGTGGATCTTCATTTCTCTTTCTCAACATGTCATATAACATGCTTCCTCCCTCTCTCGCTGACCTTTCAGTGCTGCCACTTGGACCCGTGTCTCTGTATGGCTTATAGTTGGAGTGCTTGTATATACGTTCTATGGGCGGACACACAGCTCCCTGCTGGATGCTGTCTATGTGCCTGCAACTCACGCTGATGAAATTTATCGCAGCTCTGGAGAAAGTTCAGCATAGAATAATGCATTTCCAGTTTACAGCATCCAGGATGCAATCCCATGCGGTTCTTACAACAGAATCTCTTTGTTGTATGATTATAATCATTTATAATATTATTTCCCCCCTTCACCATTTGTTATTTGTTTTATTATAAGTTATAATATTAGTGATGGCTTAAATCTGTCTTATGTAGTATATAATATATACATAGGTGGGTGGTTTGGGGACTTGCTCAAAACAATGTAAATATTCTGATTCAAGAAGATCCTTTCTTTTATAGAATTTACAATGACTCTCTCTCTCTCTCTCTCTCTACACACGCAACACATCTGCGGTGTGTGTGCCAGGACCTGGATTTCCTTTGCACTTGCCTTGATGCAAACCATCCCATTTATGTGGGGTTTTTTTTTCCAATGATAAGCTTAAATTGATAGTCTCATGTTTAATCATAGTTCCTGTGTAATTCTCTCTATCATTGCCTCCTAACTTGGTGGACGTTGCAAACAAATGTGTTGCAGAACTCTCGGCCCACATAAAAGCCAGATCCACTTCTCTGCTAATCTTGAAATGAGTCCCCAAAGATTAGTAGATACTAGATTGTTTAGCTGTGATATGCTGCGTGTAGAATTATTTTAAGTTTTTAATTTGATGTATACTTGGAGAAACACTTTTAAAACACTTAAATAAATGTTGGATGATATATATTTTTTTTAAAAAATAATAAAATAATGATATATTCAATTGATCTAACTTAACTATAGTTAATATACGAGACTTGTTATTTGAGGTATGAGATTGTGATAAAACTATGGAATCCATATAAAACAAATTAGAAAGCTCGATTATAATAAATCAAATATTAAAGATCAAAAGCAGAACAAATAAAAAAAAAATTAAAAAAATAACCTGAGTAAACCAATATGGTGGTCAGCGCAACACTGCAGGCCGGACCAGATGTTTTTGAACATAAAAGAGTAAAAGTTTAGGTGACACTAGGATTTCTAAAAAAGAAGGAACAACCCGAAACTTGGTTCATTGAGTTGACCATGTTTAATAAGTTCGGTTAATTTAATAATATAAAAAAACAACTCTAATTTAATAATTTGAAAAACCAAGCAAACTCAAACGAATCTGCAAAACTTATGTTAATCTTAAAAAATCACAACCTATTAAATCTCAAACATGAACTCAATCAAGAAGCTCAATTCTCACGCGTCAACAACTTTTTTTTAATCGTTATTGATATTAATTAGAAGATCAAATTGCCCCTAAGACCAAATGAATATAACAAAAAAAAAATGAGATTACAAATAAGTCCTTGAAGTTAAGCTTTAAGAATTTTGATTTTAAGAGCAATAGAGTAATTACACCGTGCTTTGAAAAGTGAAATTTTAAAAAACAAAAAAAAAGAGTCTAGACTTAAGTTAAAGAATTTTGCTTTTAAGAGCACTCTAGTAATTTAACTATACAAAAAAAATTGTAAAAAAGATAACAATAACCTTAGTCAATTAAAAAATATCTAATCAACAGAATTTGACGCGGACAAATCTATAACAACCCTATTTTTTAGCATACAAAATCATATGTCTATTCCATAGGTTAACCAAAAACCATTATATATTTTTTTCTTTTCTCATGTGTTGTAAGCTATAAATAGTCTAACCAAATTTCTACTTAAATTTTGTTAGAGTTTTCTTTATATTAAAACCATCTAAAGTTATCAACACACTTCTATATACATCTTAAAATAATGTATAATCATGGTTGAACCATCCTGGACCTTTTGTCAAACTCATTCACAACCACATCATTCAAAAACAATAAATTTTATATCCATCATCACATACATTTATATTTGACTTACTAATATAATTTAATGCATTACAAGTTATTAGTTTCATAAACATCTATATTATTCTTAGTTAAATAATTCAAAAGAAAGTTATCAATATTTAAATACATACCAAAACTTGCCTACCAATTACATAGTTAAATCTAATTTGAAAGAGAAATAATGACAGAAATCTACTAATTTGTTCTAGGATTAAAGGTACCTGTCAACATTTTACAATTTATACAATTCACTAGAATAGATGATAAAAATTTAATAATTAATCTCATACTTTTCTAATTTATGTATGAATTCATTCTTTTAAACAATTTCAGTTCATTTCCATATTCTAATTCATACACACCATTTTAGATTTATATTTTACTTTTATAGTGATTCTAAACTTACTAAAAATCAAACAAGTCACGATTAATAACATCTTCCAAGAAGTAATTCAAGCAGCATTATCTCGACACTCTAATCATAGATACCACTAGCCCTATCAATGCTAGCTGGTCTAAATATTTAATTTTGATCATCCAAACATGGATGTCACTAGCCTAGTCAAGGTTGGCTAGTCTAAACATTTAATCTCGGTCATCCAAATACAGGTGCCACTAACCCATCAAAGTCGGCTAGTCTAAATATTCAATCTTAATCATCCAAAAATAGATGATATGAGCTCCATCAAGGTCGGTTAGTCTATGCATATCATTTCCATAATAATATTTATATCACATAAATTAACAACAATTACTTTAATAACATAATGATTTAAAATTCTAAAGAAAAAAACGCATGCATGATGGAGGTGAAGAACACCTAACTAGGGTCTGAACTCATGAGGAAGTCCTGCTATTGAACTAAACCCGTACCTCTCCTGTACCATTTGGCACACAACATAATGCACCATTCAATCTTTAATTAATCATGAATTTAACTTTATACTCAATTATTCCATGCTTTAATATAACATGATTTTAACATAACATCATAACATTTTGAACCAATCATAGTCTCTCTCCCTCCCTCCCTCCCTTTTCCAATTTTAGTTTAATTTTACCCACATTTAAAGCATCATTTACACATAGTTCATGTTGAGTATTTTATTCATACAACCTCTATTATTTAAGTCTTTCACCCGAAATAATTTCTAGATAATTTTCAGGAATTTGCTACTCTAGCAATTTTTAATTTAATCCTTATTAACACTGGTCACTATTTTGACTATTTTTAAAGTTGTAGAATTCAAATTTAGGTATGACTTATCTTTATAAAAAATTAAAACATAGATATAAAACTTCATTGATGAATTAAAGCCTAGGTTTTTCATTAACACACCTAAAATCACTCGTTATTATAATACATAAAACTTTTCAATGTGATTCCAGTTCGACCTCCCCTTCAGCTTTTAACCTATATTTGGAGTTTTTTAACTTCAAATCATGCAAGGTTAATTCAGTTGGAAAGCTAACATCTATAACTATAATTTTTATGAAGAAACTTATCCTAAATTTTATCATTTTCACGCCCTAATTTCCCTTGAAAATTAGATAATGAAATTATCCAGTTTTTATCTATAAATTTTACAAACATCTAAGCATTTCTATTTGTTTTATCCTCATTCAAACAAGAATTGCCTTTTCAACAATGTAATAATATCTCTAATTTCAACTTTCTAAGAACCAATCAATCCAACTCACATTTTATTTAAAATAGTCAAAATTATTTCAAGAAAAGCATACACATTACAACAATTCACATATATACTACATTTCACAACCATGATCATAATCGTCACATTCACTTTCAATTTATTTCTTCTTTTATATCATGATTTATTCTTAAAAGTTTTAATCAAAATTTTCCCTTACATGATAAATTAAGCACTACAAAATAATCTTTACCTTTAAATGCAATAACCTTCCTCAACATTTCAGTTAACTACCATATGCAAATTTTACTCATTTTATATAATATAACTAAATTCATTCAAAATTCATTTCCCGCATAACATTTTGTATTAGCCTCTCACAATTTTCTTAAGCAAACACAATTTCATTGCATGCTAACTTGTTCTCTCTTGGCCGACCCTATATGCCCCTAAAAACACCTTGTTTTTCTTCATTATTTCTTAATGATTCAACACTAATCACAAGCTAACCTAACTCAATTGATTCCATTCACCATCCACTTGCATTTCCCCTCAAATTTGTATTACAAATCCTAACCCAAAATTCATGATTTAAATATCATTTCTTAATCGAATTCGTTTAGGCTCACATATATAAGTCTAATGTCCCTAACCCGGTAGTAAAATGATTTTCATATTATAACCAGTCAAATTTTTCCTACACCTCTCTCTTTATCCCATTTTAGGTCAAAATTATCCCATAAAAAGAAATAGTTTTTTTTTCAATTATTTCAATTGGATTGATACCCAACCATATTTAATGTTAACAAACATAAATCAATCATACAAACAACAATTCAACTACCCAAAATCCAAACCCAATATTTCACATATTATAAAATCAATCAAATTGATCATTTGAGATGAGTTTGTTACCTTAGTTAGATGGTAATTCAAGTGTAAAATGCAAGAATACCTTGGCTCCCTTCACCTTTCTTCTTCTCTTTCAAATCTCTCCAAAACACTCACTTTGATTTTTCTAAATTTATAGTGTGAATAAGTTTTTCTCTTTCAAAATCTCCTCTTTTCACTCCTAATCATCACTTATCTTACCCCTGTAGGTGATAAGAAAGAAAAAAAAGAGAAAATAATCTCTCTTTCTTGGTTGCACCATCGAGTTTTAATAGGGACAATAGCTAAAACAATCTAATTGTTTTGGAAAACGGTTTGACCATTTATTAAGTTCATCTAACCATTTCTAGTTCTGGAAAAATGCACACATTTGGCTATAAACTTTTTTTTTTTTAACTCTTCTTTCCACATTTATTCTATTCTTTTTCTTATTTCATTTTATTGCGCCATAATTTTTATTATATTATTCTTAATTTATCTCAAGGTTTACAAAATCTTTTAAAAATAAGTTAATTTTTCAATTCACAACCCATAAAATCATAGGCACGAGTTCAATTAAAAAGCTCTATTCTCAACCAATTTAATATTGAAGGATAAAATCAGAAAACAAATCTCGATTTAAAATATTTACCTAAGCAAACAAAATAGTAATAAAAAGAATGAGTATCAAATCTGAAGGAAAAAAAATAGAGGGTGAAATTGAAAAACAAATCAAATTAAAAAATTACCACAAATAAAAAATAAAAAAATTAAGACTAAATTTGACAGGCTAAAAAAAATCAGAGGATGAAATTGAGAAAAAAAATCTGATTTTGAAAATTAATTAAAATAAAACAAATAAGAATAAAAAAGAGGGGGTAAATCCAAAGAGAAAACCCTTGAAGGGTTGATATACAAATTTAAAGGGTCAAACGTGAATTTATAGAAGGATAGAGAAAAGAAGGTGAAAAAAAGGGGTTGCCGACACCGAATTGTAGATCTGTGGACCAAACACGCAATTTAGAGAGAAAAAGGATTTCATTACGAATCTAATGGCGCGACGGAACAATGATTTTCACCACCAGAATTAGTTGCACACGCAACCCAAAGGCAGCTAAGCGATTGACGCACTAACATCAATAACTTTTTTTTTTCTTATTTATCAAAATAGGACCATATAGTTATTATGAAAAAACCATTGTGAATTACAAATAAGTTCATGTAGCTAAGCTTTGAGAATTTTGATTTTAAAGGCAATATAGTTATTAAACTATGTTTAAAAAGGTGAAATATCATAAAAGTCTCTAGACAATAGTTAAGTGTTTTTAAAAAAAAAATAAAAAAAATTAGTTTCTCATCCATAACTTGAAATATGGTTCGTTATGCTTGTTTGATGTTATATAGGAAGACAAAGGGCTATGAGTTTTCTTCCTTCTTTGTTATTGATGGTGATTCTCAAATATCGTAGAATATAATGTGATATGATGAGATAGAATACATAGTGAAAATGCAATGATGTGTGCAGTTGAGGCATCCTAATAAATTGGTAGACTTGTACCTTCTTTCTATATGACTCGATCAATTCTATCAGATACTCACCATCTATTTTTATTGTGCTTATCCTAATTGTTGGTTTAGTTTATGCAAGGTGAAAAGGAGCATTGGAATGGTCTTAGCTCTTGAATATTTCAACAATAATAATGAAAAAAAACATTAATACAGTTATGAATTCCATTGAGTGTTTGTATTTGTGTTATGATTTTTTTCTTCTCTAAAAACTAATATCCTCACTGATCAATTGTTCATTAATGAACATCAAAAAACTATGTTTTTGATTAATTTCTTATGAAATTACTTTTCTTGATCAAAATGGTAGGAATTGGGTGAAAAAGGAAAGAAAAAAAAAGATGCCCTAAACGTAAACAATTAAATAATTATAAATGAATCCATTGAAAAGATCATTTTACCATTAGATATCATTCTTGTGATGCATGATAGAACAACAAGATATCGAATATATGGTTATTGAATCCTAGGAAAACTACCATACATATGGTTGCATGACCTATTTTTGGACTACTCCTGGAATAATGTTTTGAGATTGTAAGGCCATATGACATTAGAATTCCCACTCCACATCAACTTTGCAAGTTGATTGTTGGCTTTCTCGGTGAGATGACCACCATCAAAGAACAAATAGTCGCTAGGATTGTCACATAATTGGTACTCTTCTGCTCCCCTTCCGCCGCAACTCAAGATTCCTCTGTATGGACCACTGCCACAACACGCCACCTTCCCCTTCTCAAAACCTTACAAAGCAAACACACAAGAAAGTAAATCAAATGTGTGCAGTTAGTTCTTACAGAGAGCTGTGTAACTAGTTGATAGGGCAGGAAAACACACCATATTTTGAAGGGCGCTTAATTCTTTCACTTAATGAAGTGTAGAAATCAAAATAAGAGTATTTAAACCCTCGAAGCTGTGTCTGGAGCTCCTTGAGGGCTTCAATGAGTGCGCTATTGTGTAGTTTTGAAAACACCGTGACTTCATCCATGCAACCACCTGTGCCATTCTTGTTTGATGCTCTCAGATATGGTAAACAACCTAAAGGACCCATGCTGACAAACACGAATTTCCTTCCTCCATTCCTATATATTTCCTGAAACATCAAAATGTAGCCATAAGCTATGATCAACTAATTAGGAAAAGGAAGATATCTGAGAAGGAAAAGATGTTTTTGATGTTATATATTGATTACTTTGATCACAGTTGTTGTATTGCCGATAACCATTCCGACGTACTCCTTTCTGGAGTAGGCCTGGAGCAAACTGGAGTTTGTTGTGAAAGGTGCTACGTAGTCATTGCTACCGATGTTGAACATGTAGATAGCCTTAGACAGCAATTTCTTAGTTTCTTTATCCCCCAGTTTCTGACTTATCTGCCTCTCCACGTTCTTGAAATAAATTGCTTGCGTATTAAGGTCTATAACCTGTGACAGAAAGGGGAAAACCTATGGAGTTTAGCCTAAATAATTTATCAGCACGAAGCCTGCGGTGAGTAAGAGTGCATACCGATCCAGCAGGTCTGGTTTGAGCTAGAGCACCAGCTGCTCCTGATGCAAAGTTCACCCCATCTGTAATCTGGTGATTGCCAGGTTGCAGATATGGTGGAATGAATGGCAACTTTGCATACTCAGCTGTCAAACAGTAACAAGCATCCATTAATTATTTCCTAACGAAGTAAAGCAGCAGAAAAATTACCAAAATGAAGAAATAAAAATCAGCCTCTTATCTTACCAATAAAATCTGGAATTACTCGACCGTCCGAAAATCTCCCAGTAGGATACTTGAAGAAGGTTTCACCATAAGGCCAGAAGTTTGCCCGGCCAAATGCATTTCTGATATAGTTATTATTTCCAGCTTCAAAAAATGAGTCTCCAAATATAAACAAGGGAATATGCTTACTGCTGCAGCATGTTGGGAAGAGAAGGCTAGCACAACAAAGAACCAAGAAACAAAAACCAGACCTTGAATTTTCCATTTTTTTTTTATATAAAAGCAATCACTTTCTGTATACTCCTTTTCGCTTGAGCTTCTATGGTTATTTATATACAGGGTCCACAACTTGCCGTCCAAGTCAGGCAGTTGATTGGTCCCCTGTTTACAAAAACTCAGATGAACAGAAACAGGGGAACATTAACATGCTGATCTCTTTAGTGATATAATTGCATTGAAGATAAAAGATGGTGGCTGCTTTGACCAGTTCATGTCTCCAGCTTTATCAGAAGATTGTTCATGTACGAAGATTAAAATCTTTTCATTGTTTTGCTTATATCACACGTAACCACTTAGTCACTTGGTCATGACGGCTCTTATATCATATTATTATTATTATTATTATTATTAATATATCCAGCTTGAGCATACTAAGAGAAAGTCCATACAAATATAATATCCAGTGAATTTAACACTGCGCGAGAAATCACACATTACGTCAGTGTTTTTGTAAATGGTCAGTGACAGCTTCCTCTATTGGATTGTCTACTGGAAACCCCTCCATCTATGGTTGATTTGTTTCAATATGATTTTCCCTCCATCTTAAAATTGTTACAAAAAGGCACAATTCATCTTGTATTTGCAACTCGGGTTTATGGTTTTTTTCAACTCAAGCCACAGACATTCAGGATTTTGACAAGGTAACGAATCAAACAGCAAATCAATGGTTCAACCAAGAAGAGAATAAATCTTGGGCTGTAATATATATACAGGGAATCAGAATTAATCTTTCCAGCCCCATTGTCAGTGCAAGGTTTTATTCACTGGTCCTCTGAAAGATTTTGATCATCCTGTTACGAGGCCTTCTTCTGCTGTTGCTCTTCTCTTCTGGCGTTACAACTCTCAAGGGCCTCAATTCAAATTATTCAGAAAGAAATACAAACTCAGCATCATTCACTCCATACATCACTAGAAGAATGCCAGCAAGTATTTACATGAACGAGTTAATGAACAATATGAGTCTAGGAAGATTCTCAAGAGCTAATGTGAAACTTGCACCAAGCACAAAAAGCAAAACGAAGGCTACTAGTATCTTTGCCATGTACAAAAAACTGATGCCTGGGTTGGTAGCTGTCTTTGCAGGACGTGAACCATCAGAACTCTGCTGAAATAAAAGAAGTTACTAGATCATTTAGCTAAGCACACGATTTTCAAATCCCAGTAAACATTTACACGAGGAGAATAATTCATTAGCCAAAGTTTCTCTCACAGAGGAAAAATTATGGCACTAAGCAGCATTATACTCGGTTCATAAATAGATCATTATCAGATTAGGCCTTTAACCTCATATTCATCAAGATCAGAGTTTAGTATTCTTCTAATGAATAACTATCAAATTAAGGCAAGTTTGTGAATACAATATTGGAATGGATGTCCTGCTACCAGTTCATTTTATACAGATTTATGACATGATACATATGCTAATATAGGCCCAAGAATATGTATTTACCAACAAAAAATGTATTTACCAACAAAGCCAAATAATTATCACAAATATACTGGTACACAACTAGCATACAACCGCACAAGATTGGCAAATAACAGGCAAAGGGGTGTCACCCTAATAATCGGTCACAATATGTATTCCTCACAACCAATAATTTGTGCTTTTAGCACCACATTACAAGATTTCTCACAATGTTGCACAGGAATCTTGCCTGTTTCTTTTCTTAATCAATCTGATATAAGGTCATCCATTATGACTGAAGTAGGCTGGTATGGGTCAAGACAGATCAAAAAAATGGTGCCATATGGTATACAGAACAGAGTGAACTTGTGGGTTGAAACCTACCAGTCTCTCTATATATCGGTATGTATTTATATAGTAAGGCAGCAACTATGACTACAGATCAAATCATAGTTCTTCGAAAATAAAAAGGTCTCACCCAGGTACACGGACTATTGTCTTTTGTCACATTTTTTAACCAAGCCATTATTACAGCCTTCAAATGAATGCAACCAGCACTTGGCTGTCTACCAGCACCAAGCTATGCATAGATTAAAAGAAGGAAAAAGCAAAGGCTGTCCTATTTCCAATTTGATTCCATTCAAATTTCTTCTGACAGACAGGCATCAAATTAGTCTAGAATCTTGAGACAGGTAGTAGTTCAGTGCTGGGAACACATTGCCAGGCCACAATCCTATTTTTAATTAAAATAATCTTATATAATATAAATTCATTGAAATCTGAAATGCAATCATTCATCTTGACCTCTTCTGGTAAACATATTAGAAAGAAAAGCTGAAGTCAGGTTCCTATATTTGGTTTTACCCAAAAATACAGCCTAGTTTCTACTACTATCTTCCATATCTCATTCATTAGCAACAGATTTAGGAATTCAGAAAATCAAGTTCATCAACTCCATGGTATCGAAATAAATATTGACTCAAACAAAAAAATTCAATAGAACTTATTGAGATGTAGTTTTTCAAGTTTTGCAATGGATTATGAGTTGAAAGAAGACTATCCCAGTACCCTATATAGCGATATTGTAAATAAATCCAAGTTTCTTTTATCAAACAGTATATGTATGTACAGCAACTTCTACTTAATGGATACAATAAAAAATAAAACTTGATGAAGACAATATAGAAATCCATACCTGTTTTGGAATCCGCTGAAAGTGTTCTGCTTGTCTAACACCTACTTCAGAAAAGAAATCATGTTAGCAAAACCAACACTTAAGCAAACTCTACACAGCAACCACAAGAGAAGACAACAAGATAATCTACACTAAAAGAAGCTAATACCACCATAATCTAACACAGTAAATGTTTGCAACTTCCAGTCATTGCCATAATCAACAAGCACCGCATCTGGGCCAAAGCTAATGGGCTCCTCCCCATCCTTAACGGCTTCAATATGCAAAACAAAAGGTGCCCCAACATCCAACTTCCTGTTTATCAAAGACACTGCAAATCCCGCCTTGGTGCCTGCTGCAAAGCGACTCGTCTTTCCCAAACTTTTGCATATGACCTCCAAAAACTATTGGTGACAGCAAATTGTCAAATATTAATTAATGAGTTTTATTGAGAAGAAGAAACACTATTAATAATAAATAAAATGAATGAACCCATAGTTCATCTCCTAATAAATGTAAATGGGCACCAAATCTTATCCATGCATTGATAAAAAAAAAGGTTCATAATTCAACAAATCCCATATAGGTTTTGTTAAATCAAATGCAATAAAAAATCAAATTTAAAATTGAGATTAATGGTTTTCTTTCAATTTCATTGAGAATGGTGTTCTTTTTGCTTATAAAGTGAATTAGCTCAACACTATTTCTTAAATAATAACAGGCAAAAAAAAAAAAACACAACACTGAGTAAAGCCAATGGATAACTTGGCAATTTAACATACACAACAAGACTGTATCAGAAAGATAGAGAAAGAGAGTACAGGAGGAGGAGGAGGAGGAGAATTGACTTTTGAATCTTCTTCTTGTCGTTCTGCCATGATATGAATCCAGAGGGAGAGAAGATTTTCAGCTCGTGTTTTTAATACTAGGCCAATATGGGCCATTGAGCTAATACATGGGCTCAATGTATAATCAGGACCATGAGCTCATAATCCATGAGACTTTTTTGGCTAAATAAATGACCTTGCTTCTATATATATATATATATATAAGAACTAATTAATAAATTGTTCTGAGAAAGTACTTCAAACTATATTTATTAAAAGCAAATTCATCACCCATTACTTATAAAAGACATGATTGACTGTAATTAAACATTAAGCTTAAGGTTGCTCTTCTCTATATATCTATCTATGCATGGCTTGTACTAGCTAGCACCATCTCCATTCTCCTTCTCTTGACTGATACTATTATCATGCGTGCGTACTGGTGGCTAGCAAAACTGTAGCAGGACCTTTTCCATCATTCCCCTTGAGTACTAGTCCTTCCAAAGACACCATCTGTGCGGCCTTCTTCATGATCAGACTCCTTGATGAGGACGAACCATAGTTCCTCGTTGCGCCTAAAGGAATAAATCTGCACATAGTCATCTTGATGGAGCGCTCCCACATTCCTCACCATAACGTCATTCCAGCTACTTCTTAGCGCATAGGAACTGCTGTTCTTCATGTTCCACTGCTTCAGCCTCAGTTGACTGGTGAACGTGCTATCTTTTTCATCACCAAGACCCAGTTCTACCAATGTTACTCCTATGCCATCGCCTTGACAGATATTCGTCTTCTCATCACCAATTAAAAGACTTTCGCATTCATTAATTTGTCTACAAGGCATTGTGAAACGATCATGGTGTGCACTCGTATCAGTTTGGTACAACTTTTTCCTTATCCTTAACTTGAAATCCTTATCTCCATCTTCTCCGATTAGAGCTTTTATTTCATCAGAGAAATCAAAACCCAAGTCCAGTGCCCTTGAATCACCCTTCCTTCGTTTGCTTGTCGACCTCATTCCCTCCTCCTCGTCAATATCTTCAAGTGCAAAGCATCGTTTTCTATTAGTACTATTGATCCTTTTCTCTTTCTGTCTCCCCTCTTTCTTATCTTCATGAGTAACACTAGTCTTAGAGTAATTGTTTTTGTTGACAAACCCATTAGGAATTCCAGATCCTCTCTCTTTCCTACCAAAGACAGTACCCTCCTCCTCCTCAAGAATACGATGATGATCGTCGTCGTCATCTTGACTGTTATCATAACTACTTGGGCTTTTCTTGGGATATATAAACCCTTTATCTCCACTTCTCTTCTTCTTGGGTATAACAGGCAATATCACAAGTGGGTGTGTAAATTGAGCATAGCTACTACCATCACTAGAGGGGCTTGTACTTCTGGACTTGGAAGACTCTCTCTTGGCACCATTGTTCCTCATCCACAACAAACCCTTGACAATTTCCTTCTCCATCAACGTAAATGCCTCATCATTGTCATCTGTTTCTTGTCTATACTTTTCAAACAGTTGATCAAAAGACCCATCGTCATATTCATCAATCATATCAGCAATGAATATATGACGATCACTTTGACCGCAACCGCAAAGCCGTGCCATATATATCTTTAGGGATATATTTGCTAAATCTCTAACTCGAAGAAAGAAATCACCCAGGGACAACTCAAAAGACAAGCAAATTAAAGAACTGAATATGTTGGGGGTATTATAGCTGGCTGGCTGCGCACTGCATATATATATATAGGGCAATGTGCATGCGAATCCATGTACAATCCGGACTTTTTTAAATAGATTTTTGTATATAATAGGGCATTGCAAATCCTTGTACTATCTGGACTTAATTAACTAGTTTTTTTTAATCCTTTTCATAACAGGAAGACTTTACCACGTAATTAATGGTGTATAGGTTTGTATTTCTAATCCAACTGAAGAAAGGATTTTTTTGTTTTACAGTTTCCTGATTTCCAAGTTATTCAACAAATTATATTGAAAGAAAAGGTCGGTATTTCTTCGGCATATAGATTATTGAGCTGTCTTGGTATTTTAATTAATTGAAAGCTGGATGACAATATATACTTGAAAGAGTTTGAAGAGATTGAAAAGAAAAAGTGAAAAACAGAATGCAGATTTTGATTTGAACAGTGAAAGTTTTTACTGTTTTATTGAACTGAAAAATATCGTTGATTGCTCTCTTGTTTCAGCAATCTTTACACGTTTAAATAGACTTGAAACAAACTGAAATTACTGGTTTGTAGCACTACAATGTGCCACATTCAGCTGACCACTAACATGACCACTAACATAAATGTACCATGTTCAGCTAACAACATAACTGACTCCTAAAGACTAGTTCACGTCCTGAAAACCAGCTCTAGTCTTTTATTTCAGCAGAATTAAAATAACAAAGACAGACAATACTAAAATAAAACAAAGGCAGCAACTTAAGGCATAACTTCAACACTCCTCCTTGCATTAAGGGCTGCATTCTCCTATCAGCCTTGTGAGAAATTCGAACCTGTTAGCAGGAAGTGCTTTTGTAAACAAATCAGCCATTTGATCTTCAGTCCTGCAATAAAGTAGCTTAACATCTCCATTCTTCTGCACCTCTCGGATAAAATATAATTTGATGTTGAAATGTTTGGTTTTCCCATGAAACACAGGATTGTTAGAGATTGCTATAGCTGCTTGATTGTCAACTGAGATTTCAGTTGCTTCTTCCTCTTCCATATGTAGATCACGCAGTAACTTTTGAAGCCATAAAGCTTGGTTAACTGCACTTGTGGCAGCAATGAACTTTGCATCTGCAGTTGATTGTGCAACAATGCTTTGCTTCTTGGATCACCATGAAAATATTGCTGAGCCTAGATTGAAACAAAAACCAGAAGTGCTTTTCATGTCATCAATGAATCCACCCCAATCACTGTCAGAAAAGCCATGCAATTTCAGTGTTTTACATTGCATAAATTTAACACCAAAACTGCATGTTCCTTTGATGTATCGCAGGATACGTTTGGTTGCCCTCATATGTAGCTCACTTGGACAATGCATAAACCTTGATAGAAGGTTTGTTGCATAAAGAATGTCAGGTCGGGTTGCTGTCAAATACAGCAAGCAACCAATCAAGCTTCTGTACTTTTCTTCATCTACCCTGGTAGTCCCATCCTCTTTGCTGAATTTATCCTTCTGATTCATTGGAGTAGCAGTTGGTTTGCAATTCTCCATTTGGAATTTCTTCAAAATCTCCTTCGCATATTTTTCTTGACCAATGAAGATCACTCCTCTGCTTTGTTTAATCTCCATGCCAAGAAAAAAACTCATGAGTCCAAGGTCACTCATTTCGAAAGCTTGCATCATGTCCTGCTTGAACCTTTCAATTTGCTGCAAATTACTTCCAGTTACAAGTAAATCATCAACATAGAGGGACACAATAAGAACATCATCATCAATTTTCTTCACATAGAGGGTTGATTCAGAAAGACTTTTCTGAAATCCAAACCCTGTCAAGTAGTCATCAATTCGGCCATACCAGGCCCTTGGTGCCTGTTTTAATCCATAAAGTGCCTTCTTCAGCATGTACACCTTGTCTTCTTCTCCTTGAACAACAAATCCAGCAGGTTGTTCAACATAAATTTCTTCTTGTAAATCGCCATTGAGGAAGGCTGATTTTACGTCCATCTGGAACACTTTCCAGTTTTTGTGTGCAGCAACAGCAAGCAACAATCTGATGGTGTCCATCCTTGCTACTGGAGCGAATGTGTCTGAATAATCCACCCCATACACTTGAGCATACCCCTTGACAACCAGCCTTGCCTTGAATTTGTTGATGGAGCTGTCAGCATTCAGTTTGGTCCTGAAAATCCACTTAACGCCAATAATGTTCTTGTCTGCATGTCGATCAACAAGTTCCCACGTATGATTCTTTTCAATCATGTGTATTTCCTCCTTCATTGCTTCCTGCCATGCTGGATTCATCTGCGCATCTTCATAATTTTCTGGTTCACAAACAGCCACATTGCTCCTTTGATAGATTTCTTCAAGTGATCTGGTGCCTCGTACTGGTGATTCATCAATTGATTCATCAATTGATTCATTTTTCAGGGGAGTAATAATTTGATCATCAAGCACCGTGATCTCTTGTGTTTCATCCCAGTTCCATTTGTCGTCTTCATGGAATTGCACATCCCGTGTAATTGTAATCTTCTGGGTTTGAGGGAGGTATACTTTGTAGGCTTTAGAAATTGTGCTATAGCCAACAAAGATACCTTGCATTGCCTTCTTGTCCAGCTTGTCCCTCTTAATCTGTGGAATGTGAACAAAACATGTGCTGCCAAAAACCTTAAGAAAACTAAGTGAGGGTTTGTAATTATACCACACTTCAAAAGGAGTTTTTTTTGCCAAAAGCTTTGTTGGGAGATCTGTTGTTAGGTCTACAATTTCATTAATGCCTTTCTTATGGGAATATTTCTGGTTAAAATAGATTACATGGACGGATCTTTTTTCTTCTAATGGTGAAGCAGTGATGGGACCTCCCTCTTTTCTTTTCTTTTTTTTTTTGTAATGGTAGTAGATGTTGAGTCAACTTACGTATACCTCGATTAATTTCTCGAAACTCTGAAATTAACGACCAGAAAAACTTTCAGTAACTCTGAGATATGTGATACTCGAACTAGTAATTTTTAAAAAACAAATCTAAAACTTGACCAACTAAGTTACACCATTTAAAATTAAACCTCCCTCTGTTTTGACGCTGCTGGTGAGAGCGCCAACACCTCCTATATGCTTCTGTGTTCTGCTGGTGAGAGCGCCAACACCTCCTATATGCTTCTGTGTTCTGCTGGTGAGAGCGCCTACACCTCCTCTATGCTTCTGTGTTTTGGGGAAGGTCAAAGTTAATGATGCTATGTTCTGCGGCAAATCTTGGTCCCGTTTGCATGTAGAACAACAGCAGACTTTGACCACTCTGAGTTTTACATTTGAGAGGCGACATTGAATACAAGAAGGGAAATTCATGAGCGAAGGCTTGGTGCATTCTTGAGCCTAATTTGGGCTGAAAAACAAGAAGAGACTGCTGAAGGTTAACAAATGATAGGAAATTAAAACAAGATGTTTGATTTAGCTAGAACCAAGAGACCTAAACTTTCTGATCAATTGGAGTATTAAGTAGATACAAAATAAAGAATGTCTTTGAAACTTTCTCTGTTTATTTGATCTCTAGTTTTAAAACCAGTTTCTTGCAGACAGTGCTATGATCTTGAATTGCATTTCATATTTATTTCGTCAATAAATCTGGGAGTGTGTTTTTCTGCTCACATAACGTTGACCATGTACATGGAAATCGTTGCGAAGGTGCTACAAATCATGAATAGTACTATTGTTAGCTGGGGGACCTTATCTTGGATTGCAAAACCAGGTCCCAAGCTTTGATCATCAATTTATATTTTGAATTTCCACTTCTCTGTATCCAAAATCTTAACAAGAAACCTGAGACTGCTAAAGGCTTAATAAATGAAACTATACAAACAAAAACCACTGTTTGTTTAGTGTTAGCTAGCACTACCAGAATATTAGCAAATACAAATGAAAACATCGATAAAATGTATTTGTTGGTATATTATGATGACCTTTACTGACAGAATTTTCCATCCCTGTATTCATTGGTAAACATCGATGGAAAAATTCTCTTGATATATATAAAGGGAATCGTAGTGGGAAAATAAAGAACGAAAAAAATAATCAAATTATACGATGATGTGTAACTTTTACATACAATATTATCGACAAAATTAACCCGACAATAAAGTACATCAGTAAATATGCCAACAGAAAAAAAAAAATTGGTATATACCAAAGGAATTACAGAGAGTATTATAGTGGGATTTAAAAAAAGCAAATTATATGGTCATGTGATATTTTTACCAACATAATGATCAACGGAGTTACTAACAAAAGAATTTTGTCGGTCATACCTTCAATAATATTTAATTTATGACTTGATGATCAACCCTACTCTTTCTCTCTCTCATTTTTTGTTATTTTTTATGCATTTTTTATGCAACAAACAACCAACCCCTCCTACAATATCAACACAATTCAACCTCTCACAATAAAATTGACCACCACAACACTTAGTTTATCAACTAGCTTAGATACCAGCGCGATGCCGTGAGTCATTTTTTTGCATAAAAAATATTTTAAAAAATAAAAATTTAAAAATCTTGAGTTTTTCTGCAAAGTTATACCCAAGAAGTTTAAGTAAGTCTGGCTGTAACACCGGACTCAAGAATAATAGATGTGGGTCTGGCTATAAGGTCGTGTCATAAAAGTGTGATAATTAAATAGATTAATTAAAAAAACAAAGAAAAAAAATCAACAGGAAGTAAAAAACTAATGAAAAAAAAAGAAAAAAAAAACATTGAATTAATTGGGTCAACCTTTTAAACCAGGTTATCCCGTAAACCCTGGGATTTGCGTCATGAAAGTTTGATAAATAAATAGAAAAAAAAATGACGGGTTTACCTAGAATTAACCAGGTTAACCCATCAAACCAAGTTAACCCGTCAAGCCCAGGATACGTGTCATAAGTATGAAAGTCTGATAATTAAATAGAAAGAAAATTAACTTTAACAAACTAAACTAATTGAAAAAAAATAACTTCTCAAATTAGTTTAACCCATCAAACCCGAGATTCGTATCATGAAAATCTGATAACTAAATAAAAAAAATGTAACATTAACAAACTAAATCAAACAAAAAAAATTCATTAAAAAAATAAAAAGGAAAAACAAAAGAAAAAAACAGTTATATAATATAATACAATATAATAATAATTATAATTATAATTATAATTATAAGGAAAAAACGTGGGGAAAATTTAAAAAAATGAAAAAAAATGAGGAAATCTAAAGCTAAAGCTAAATTCTCAACCAACTCAATATTGAAAAAATAAATTTAACAAAAATAATTAAAAAAAACATGTGGGGGAAACACTGTAACCAAACAAAAAGCATGTAAGGGAAACACTGTAGTAATCCTTAGTATTTTTTTTTTGAAAAAGCTACAAAACTAATCTCTCAACCACCTCAATATATAAAAAAAAAACCGACAAAGGCTATCTAAAAAAAAAGAAGTAAATTTTGGGTAAAAGAAATGAAAAAAAATGTACAAAAAAGGAATATCTTGGGTATCCCACCTAAATACAAAAAAAAAAAAAACCTGCTACAGTGAGTATCCCACCCATTTTAATAACCCGTACGATGCCGCCGGTTAATTTTTTTTTGTATAAAAAATACAAAAAAAAAACTAAGATCTAAAAGTGTTAGGTCTTTCTGCAAAGTTATATTCAAGAATCTTGGGTTTGGTTATAACGTCTGACCCAAAAATAATATTTATAATAATAATAATAATAATATTAAACTTTCTTGACCCAATAGGTCTAGGTCTAGCTCTAATACCAGACCTAATAGCCTTGGATATGGATCTGACTGCAAAGTCATGTCATAAAAGTATGATAATTAAATAAATTAATTAAAAAGAAAAAAACAATAGAAAGAAAAAAACTAATAAAGACAAAGAAAAAAATCTGAATTAACTGGGTTAACCCGTCAAACCTTAGATTCGTGTCATGAAAGTTTGATAGTTTAATAGAAAAAAAATTGACGGGTTAACCCAGAATTAACTAGGCTAACCCTTCAAACCAGGTTACCTGTCAAACCCAGGATCCGTGTCATGAAATTCTAATAACTAAATAAAAAAAAAATTGAACATTAAAAACCTAAACTAAACAAAAAAAAATTAATTAAAAATAATAAAAAAAACAAACAAAAGACATAAGCCTGTTACTAATGAGGAAAAAGAAAAAAAATCTGAATCAACTGAGTTAACCCGTCAAATCAGGTTAACCCGTCAAACTTGGGATTCGCGTCATGAAAGTTTGATAACTAAATAGAAAAAAAAAATCGATGGGTCAAACGAAAAAAAATTAACAAACTAAACTAAACGAAAAAATGATTAAAAAGGAAAAAAACAAAAAAAAAATTGAGGTTAACTCATTAAACCAGGTTAACCCGTCAAACCCGAGATCCATGTCATGAAAGTATGATAACTAAATAAAATGTTTTTTTCACATTAACAAACTAAATTAAACAAAAAAAATTCATTAAAAGAAATAGAAAAAAAAAAGTGAACATTAACAACCTAAACTAAACGAAAAAAATTAATTAAAAAAAAACAAAAACAAACAAAAAACATAAGCATATTACCAATGAGGAAAAAGAAAAAAATCTGAATCAATTGAGTTAGCCCGTCAAATCAGGTTAACCTATCAAACCTGAGATTCGCGTCATGAAAGTTTGATAACTAAATAGAAAAAAAAAATTCGATGGGTCAAAAGAAAAAAATTGTTTGAAAAGGAAAAAAACAAAAAATTTCATACTAAATTAACAAACTAAATTAAACCAAAATAAATTCATTAAAGGAAAAAAAAACACAAAGAAAAAAGTAAAAAAAAAACCCCATAGGCTAAAAAAAAAACAAAAACAAAAAAAAAAAAGTCAAGTGTATCATTGTGTGCACAGTGATACATTTTATATAAAAAACAGAAAAAAAAAACTTGCTTCTAAAGTAAAAAAACCCACATGTTTTAAAGTATTCTATAATATTTTTTTTTAATTTAAATTTTATTGAGAATTCTTTACTTTATATAAACAAATCTGCCCACTTTAATTTATGACCAAGATCAATTTTTCCTGTTGTTGGACATACGTAGAGTTGCCTCAATTATGGAAACTTATGAATATTAAATTAAAAGAAACATAAAAGAGTCATGTAAAATATTGTTTCATAAAAATATAGTAGTTTTTCTTTTAATGTTTTTTTTTCTTTTATCATCATTTTTTTTAATTTTATCATTTCACATTATATTAATTAGATATTAGGCTTTATAATTTGTTTCAATTATACTATTGCATTGAAAAATATTATCTCGATCAATATTTGATTGATACTTGATTTTTTAAAAAAATTATTTTATCATTTATAAAAATTTAAAAATGTGAAACCAAAATTGATAGTGAGAAAAAAATGAAGATTTTGTATTACACTGTTCATAAGACGCTTTTATAAAATTTTAAATCAAAATATAAAAGAAAAAATTAAAAAAAATATGGAGACAAATTATTTTTATCATTTATGAAAATTTAAAAATGTGAAACCAAAATTGATAGTGAGACAAAAATGAAGATTTTGTATTGCACGCGTTGACCTATTCTATTCTATCATATTTAACGTTTTATTAAAAAATAGATTTTGTATTGAAGTGGAGTTTCCTCTAACAATGCTTTTGTGTCATTCATCATATTTGCGTGTATTATTGCTCCAAACAAACGTCTAGATAACAGTTCAGCAGGACAATGAGTTATACTTAAATTCATACATCAATCTTGCCCGCTACTCTATTGAAAATAATGCTTGTTGACTCCCAAAAATTATGCCACAAAATTGTGAGATTTCAAGAACAACAAATTAATGTCAATTAAGAACAAAAAAACATTTGAAAAAACAAAAAACAAGTGTCAACCAGGTTTTGTCTGGTCATCCAGGTCGCGAGTCAATTAGGTTTTGGTGGGTTTTTGCTCATATTGGTCTTTTACTTTACCCGGATTGGTCTAGCCATCAAGTCAACTCGTCGGCCAGTTCAAGTTTAATAATTATATTTAAAATATCATCATTTCAATATTTTTTATAAAAAAACATTAAATCAATGTCATATATATATATATATATATATGTTAAGACAAACAGAGTTTAAGTGTTTCAAGTCTTTTACAAAGTTCATTTGAAACTCAGCCTTGTTTAAAGACTAGATTGACGGGTCATCATTTTAACCCAACAAACTTAGCTTAGTTTAAAATAAAGAGTTTAATGCGTAGTTTTTAAACCTGATCTGATAGCTGGTCCAGTTCAAGACTCGGGTTCTGAGTTTTTATCAGGCTGCTAGGTTATTCAGGTTATTTTTTTTAAATCAAAACGATATCGCTTTAATAAAAAATAAAAACCAATAAATTACAGTAGGGTTTTTGAATAGATCTTGTTAGGTTAATCTAAAAAGTCAACTCTAAAAAGTCAACTCGAGTTTTTTTTTTTATTTTTTTTTAAATTCAATTTAGTTACAACCTCAAAAGGATCCGGCAGGCCGGGCGGATTTGAAAACAATGATAAATGTAAGAAGACGCAGGCAATTAACTCGAGTAGTGCTAAAAAGAAGAACAACTTCGTGGAAAACCTACTACCAATTGGATTCCTTCAGGTCCTATCTGAGTTAAGCTCAGGCATAAGCTCTCTCTTTCATGCCCTACAGCTGGCCATTAACTCTTTATGTTTTTTCTTTTCCATTTTCTTCTTAAGCCTTATACCGCACTACTGTTTTGCTGTTCTTTCTACCAGGCTACCTGATATTTCATAATTTTCATTGACCTGACAGTTGACTCTCGAAGCTAACTCTCATATGTAGAAAAATAGAAGGGGATGTGCGTGGCTTGCTGGAAGGGATTGTCACTTGTGAGATCCGCAGTTTTAATTCAACAGGTCTTGTAAGATGTTCATGTTGAGGCCAAAAACAGGTAATATTTTCCTCATTTCTGGTGGGTGGCTATGCTTGTTGGAGTCTTGATTTAGAATTTGATGTGTTCCAAGTGAAGTTTTGATCTCTATAATTACAATAAATTATGGCGTGAGTTTGTTTGTTCGTTGAAGAGTTAAAAGGAAAACAGCAGAAATGAGGAACCCCAAAGGGAAATTGGAAATTTGTTGGTCAGCAGAAATAATAGCCAGCAACCTGGACCTCTTAACTCAAATCCTTCTGTGGGCACCTGCAAAATCTCTCCTGAAATTCAAGTGCGTATCAAAACGATGGCACTCTTTGATTTCTGACCCCAAATTCTGCATTAGCCACGCCCGCTGTCAACGGATGCTAAACCGTACAGCCGATGCTCTCATGCTCAGCAATGGCTATAAATCCACTCCTGAATTCCATCTTGTCCCTCTCAAACACTCCACTAAAGTCCCATTCTTCGATTATTTTAATGTTTCTGAGGTCACAATAATACATTCTTGCAATGGCTTGCTTCTTTGCTGTTGTAAATTGATGTTGGATAAACCCAAATTTTTAAAGACGACACAAATGAAAAATGATGGTCGTTATGAGTTCAGATATTTTGTTTGTAATCCCACTACTAAGGAATTCAAGATACTCTCTCCTCCAAAACCTGCATATTTGTCGCTGAGCTTGGCGTTTGATCCTTTGATATCACCTTACTACAAGGTTGTTTGTATTTGCAAAGGGAATTCATCGAAGCAAAATTTTCAAATAGATGTTTATTCATCAGAGACTGAATCATGGAGTCTACTTCCTATCCTTTTCAAAATGCCATTGGGAATGACTTATTCTAATGGAGTATTTTTGGATGGTTCTGTTCATTGGTACAGCTATGCAGAGACCTCACTGTATTTTCACATTGATAGTCAGTCCGTTAAGAAAATGCCGATGCCTTTTATGTTTTCATGGGAAGGTATGGATTGGGATATTATGTACTTTGGGGAATCCCGAGGTCATATGCATTTGGTACTGACCAAGAACCGTTCCTCTTTAGAATTTGATGTTTTCGAGATGGAATTCGAATATACAGGATGGTCTTTAAGTTACCATGTAAATCTGCAATCTATGAGAATGATGTTTCCTGAACTAACATGGAACTTCATGAACAAGCATGCTGTGTTTTCAGTATTGAGTATTATTCAGGGCGAAAAGGATGAGGAGAAGAAGGTTTTGATATTTGTGGACGGTAGAGCTATGTCCTATAATCTTTGTGATGGGACATCAATCAAGATCTGTGATTTAAAACCAAGACCTGGGCGTTCGGATATTGCTAGAGTACCATGGCGTTATGAAGGATGTCATGCCCATCCATACTTCCAGTCCCTCGTTTCTGTTTGAGCACAACACTTTTTGGCAGGTATTTAGTTATCAGCTTGCTGTTTTCAGTAATTTTTATCTTGCACAAATTTTAATTTTCACACAAATTCCATGCCTTTGACATTTTAAGCATTATATCCAGCATACATTTAGAGATGAATGATGCTACGTATGACAACAATTGTTGACGTAGTAATAACCCCTGCTCATATAGAAAATTGCACTGCTTTATTCTGCTTTTGGCATAGCAGCCCAGTTAGATTTCATGTTGGGAAATGAAATTTTATTGTTTCCTATTCCCTTTCAGAATTCATTAGAGTTGTCAGATTTTATGGTGTTATGGATCCAAATGTAGACCTGCAAATCCAACTACAGCCATCTAACCCCGCATGTATTTTGCATGCTAGAAAGTGCACCATTAGGCTAAACCAGTCATGAGCGAATTCATGTCAATTCTCAATGCTTCAACTGGATTAAGTGGTATTTTAATTGATAATTCACACCAAGATAGTAGTTCTACCATTTCTTTCACGCAAGCTAGATATTCATCTGCATCGATATAGTCTATTTCATCTTGTCAAGATACATATCTCCTTTAGATATCAGTTGTGGAGCAGGCAGGTCATGTTCTTGGAAAGAGGATGGGAATACCAACCTATGGTTAATAATTTAGCATGAACAATAAAGGTAAGGTTGCCCATAATGCACAACAGGGTATCTGAATGTTATAACTTGCTTTTAAACTTGGATGCAAGGAGCATGTGCTATGAAATGTAGATAGAAGACGAGAAATTGGAGTGGCAAGTTGCTAATCTCCATTCAAGCCATAAGAAAAGTTCTGCCTCTTGCTTGTAGGATGAGATGTTTGCAGCGGGACTGCTTAGAATTCAATCAGAAACATTGTCGAGGAAGATTTAGGATTTAAAGGTGTCATTATGGACATTCAGGGATCTTAAAGAAAATGGCTTATGAAGGAGATTTCTATCTAAAGCAGAGGAATGAAACCAAGGATATTAAAGTCTGACCGATTTATTCAGCAAGATGTTTTGTCAATGATATGCTGCAAAAAGGGGTAATGGAGTCTGAAGAAGGATGTAGGGACAACAGGCCTTGGCATGGAGTCAGAACTCTGAAACACATCAATTGCCGCTGGCAAGCTTGAATTAAAATTTGTGCGCAAGATGTTTCCTTTTTGTAGCAACATGGTCTAATTTGATGTAAAGTCTGCTCTCCAAGTAATTTAATAAGTTAAGTGATCCAGAAATTAATGCCACCAACATCATTCACTGCACGAGACAAAACGATAATGATTTTTGCCAGAGACAAAAGTTCTGCTAATAAGAGTTCAAAGAAGTCCATGACGCAAGGCACGGGTGGTATTAGTAATGGCGAGATGATGGTAAGGTGGTTGGATAGTGATGAAAAGATGGAAGCCTGGATATAAGCATCGATTTCGTGCATGGAAGCTGCTAGGTTGTGGTGCAGCAGTATCTTCATTGGCCTCTCTTACTATATTGAGGAGTTTGATTTTTCTTCTTATTTTTTGGTGACAACAGAGTTATCCTATCAAATCATTAATATTAATCGACATGTTTTCTGGTTTTTTTTCCCCTTTTTTTTTTATCAGCATGTTTTCTAAGTAATTGGCTTATGTTAATTTGACAGGTTGAAGGCACATCATCATGGATATTGTACAAAGAAGTCAATAAGTACCTGTCCTCCCCCTTCTGAACGTTAAGACAGCTTTTTGTATAAACTCAGGAGACCTTTGTTACGAATAAGCATGTTCCATCGTTTGCGTGTTTGTGAGAAGTGGTGGGTATGAATCATGATTTCAAGCAACAATTTTCATCTTCTAATCAGATCGCCTGTTTTGTCTTAAGGATTCTGAAACCATACATCTAAAAGTTCGAGTATGCAAAGACACAGGTAGGATTAGGAAGTTAGGAATCCGGAAAAGGAAACGCTTCTTCTTGGACAAAATCAGAGAGATTTTTTGATGTTTTCGCTGTAATTTGCTAGGTAATGCATCAAACAATGATTAACGAGAACCTACACCATACAAGCTCTATGAGGGCAGACAAATGGAGTCCTGCAAACTTCTAGTTAAAGAAGGTCCAATAAACAGTTTCTTCGCTGAGCTTAATGACACTTCAAAATTTTGGTTACCGGGATTCCCAATCCTTCAACTTTTTGCTTCCTTTAGGTTTATCTATAGCAGCATTCATTCCAGCCATTTTTGCATTGTACTTTGCCCGCAGAGGATCATTGAATGTCCACCTGCAAAACAAACACACAGTAAACATTTGTTTCAGAGACAAAATATGACAGCTTACATATCCGAATTGTTTATTTTGTTAGCTCAACAAGTTCTTGATGAAAAAAAAAAACTGTAAAGCGTCCCAAAAATAGACTGGTATTCCCACTGAAACAACGATTATTGTAGGATCCATTGGGTGGCCAATTTGATAAAGAAGATAAAAGGCAAAATAATATAAATGCACAAAGATGTCTTGGGCATGCTGTCACAGCTGTCCAAGTAATTTAATTCAAAATGGCCCATCAATGCAAACTTGAAACATCTCCCAGGAAAAAGGAGATGATTTTCATTTTCACATCCCCTATCTTTTTTATAATTTGAAAGACAAAGGTCATAAAACTGAAGAATGAGATAGTAACTACCCTTGGCATCAAAAGATTCTGATTCTAGTTTCCCTCAAAATAAAAATTATTTCACCGAAGACATGCATGAAAACACATGGAAAAGAGGACGCTTCTTTTTTTCTTAAATTTTGAAGTGGGGGGCGGGCATTTGAACCAGGGGACTCCAACAGACCAACTCCCAAGGCCTCAGGCCTCAGGCCTCAGCTTTGAGTCGATGCCTCTTAGGAGAAAAAGGAGGAGAATGGATTGTCATACTACATGAGACCGTAATAGTCCAAATGATTCAATTAAACTTGGCGACATTTTTTAATTAGATTGTGATCATCTTCCACTAATAGAATAAAGTATCTTCTTCGGATTTGGAATATAATTTTTCCATCAGCAAGAATGTACTGCAAAGCACTTACGAGTTTGAGACTAAGAAACTAGAATTTGAGAGCATGTATAATATATTACAAAGAGGCATCAGGAACATGCATAGAACCAATTCTGTTTCTTGTTATTTATGATATGCATGCCCTTAAGCTTGTGTAAAATGCTTTGGCTGGATTTCAATAAGTGCAAGTATGGATTAAACCAATCCCCATTCATACACAAAACTTACAGGGGAATGAATGGGACCTTTTTGAACTCAAGTGCAAATGATCAACATCGGTGAAATAAATGCTATGCTCATAAAACAGCAGATATGATAGAAAATCAATACTATAAAAATAAAATTAATGGTTTGAATGGACTTACGGATTGTTCCAATCAGTCGTATCCTCATTGACAAGATGGGTCCATTTCGTTCGTCCACTGCGACCAAAGTGTTTGACTTGCATAACCTTGGGCAATATGGATTTATCCATCTTATCTTCTCCAGTCGGAGATGAGAAATCACGTCTGAAAATGTCATCTGTTCCGGCAGTTGCTGCTCGGTCATCAGGCTGATCCTGGAAGAAAGCACCCTTGTGGTAATATTTCTGCATAAACCTCCACTTCTGCTTCGATGGTGGAGCAGGTTTTGGATTCTTCCTCTCCCACTCTCTCCTCTCTTCCTCGGTCATATTCCTCACCCTCTCAATCTCTTCTCTCTCCTTCAACATTGCCTCACGGGCCTCTCTATCCCTTTTAATCCTTGCAATTTCTCTGACCTTCCAAGCCTCGTACCCCTCCGCCTCATTAATTTCATCATCAGTATCCACATCAGCAATATTTGCCTCCGTCTCCAGATTCTTCTGAATCAACTCCTCTTTCTGTATCTCCTCAACCAATATTTGCTTCGTCTCCACCTTCCTCTGCTCCAATTTCCTCCTCACCTTTTCCTCAAGAGCTTGTTCTTCAGCCTCAAGCCGCTCACGCTCAGCTATAGTATCTCTTTCCGACTTGGGCACAAAAACAGGCTTCACCATAGCCATTCCTGTCATTTCCTCTTCAGAATCAGTCTCGTACTCAGACTCCTCTTCTTCCTCTTCCTCCACTTCCTCCTCCTCCTCTATGGGAAGAAGCACAGCCTCCTCTTGCTCCCTATGGCGCAACTTCTCCTTAATCCTTCTCCTCCTTTCCTCCAATGCATCCTCATCCTCTTCCTCCATATCAGCCCATTCTTGCCTCCGCATCTCCTCCTCTTCCGTCGAAATAATCTCAGCCTGGCGAATCCTCCTATGATCCGCCCTCACTTCATCACGATTATCAATCCTGCTCTCAGCCAAACGACGCAGCCTGGGATCATCTTTCGACGCAGCAACATCATAGGAATCATCACGAATAGGAAAAGCTTTATCCAAGGCAGCAGCCCTCGCCATCCTAATATCTCCATCTTCATCAGCATCATCAGCCCACTCAGGGGCTTTGCCAGGCCAGTACCTTTTAACCTTGGTCTGTCCAATTTTACCTCTAAGTTTATCTCTAACAGCTAAAGCTGTATCACTAACACCCGCTGTAACCGACATGGTGAAAAGCTTGCCTGTTTAAACCACCTCTTCCTCCAAGCCCTAATTTCTTTTAACACCAGGTAGAGCAATTTAATAAACGGAAATTTGGGGAAGAAAAATAAGAACCCTAGGCTAGGTTAGCTTATAAATGAGGGTGGGATTCATTTACCTGCTCTTCAATTCAATTCAACTCTGCATAGTTTTGAAGGGCGAGCTCGGCCAGGGAGAGAGGGGGAGAGGGCATTAATACTTGTATTTTGAAGGGCGAGCTCGGCCATAATTTATGAAATTGATTTTCATCATGTAAATTTATGAATGTCACATCTAAACTTTTTTGAGGACATTAATTCCTTAAGATTATCAAACTATTCAATATTATATAGAAAGAATATTTATATTTTTAAAAAGAAAAGAACTTATAAATAGTTAATGTGAATATAATTTAACAAGAGTTATAATAAATTATATACTTTTATAAAACTGTTGAAGGGTTATTAAGACTTTTCTTCTCATACACATATTATATCATTAAAATTAAGTAAAAATACACAAGAAAATATGGGATGTTACAAGTGGATATTTGGTATTTTTAAAATATTTTTGTTATTATCATGTAAGTCGAGAGAATTTTTTATTTAGCTATATATATATATATATATATATATATATATATATATATATAATCAAAAACACAATAAAACGACCAAAGTATTATTGAAAATTAAAAAAAAACATCTAGCCTTAAGGGGTTTTTTCATCTTTTAACAAAGGATTTTTTGTTACTACCATATTAACTCAAGGGCAACTTGATATTTAGCTAAATATAAAACAGAAAAGATAGGTATATAGGAGGCGGTAACACTTTTCGGGCGACACGTGTGGCACCTCCTAACATCCAAAAATACCCTTTCGTTGTGCCATTGAAAATATCACCGTGTCCTTTTCAATGTGGATCGGCAAGTGTCAGCGGTGGTGATTCAATTTTTCGCCAATGGGCTTATCTTTTTTTTTTCTTTCTCTTTCCCTGAAAATTACAGCTTGGTCCTATTTGTTGATGGTATTTCAACTTCAATCCTTGTTATTTTGATTTTTAATTTTTTTTCTTAGCTCTTTTGTAGAAGTTTTATTTGTTTTCAATTTCATCATTCAATCTCAATTTACCAAATATTATATTTTTCAATTTGATCTTTATTTTTTTAATTTAGAATTTTTTTTCCTTGACCTTTTTATAAAAGTTTTATTGGTTTTCAATTTTATTCCTCAATCTAAATTGATGGTATTATATTTTTCAACTCGGTCCTCATTATTTTGATTTCAAATTTGTTTGTCTTGACTCTTTTGTAAAAATTATTGTTCTTTTTTATTGCACCCTTCAATCAAAAAATTATTTTTGTTTTTTATATCAATTTTGATCCTCACTCTTTTGATTTTTTGGAGTCCTTTTGCTAAATTGTTTTTACTTTCTAATTTCACCCTTCATCCAAATATAAAATTTATTTTGTATTTTAATTTTGATCATCATTCTTTTAATTGTTATTTTTTGAATTCTTTTATATAATTGAATCTATTTTTTTTAATTGCATCTTTCAATATTTGATTAATTAAAAATTGAACTTTATAGTTTTTCTCATATAAGATGCTTCAAGCTTGATAACCTAGGTTACGGGTTTAAAAAGTCAATACAATTTTTTTAATAAAAAAATTAGCTTTATAATTCTTTTTATTTTTTTATCGGGTTATTCCAATCTTATAATATAAATCACAAGTTTGATAAGATATTTTAGGTTTGCTCGACCCTGATCATTCCGGGTTATAGATTTGTCATTCTAACTCAGGTTGACCAAGACCAATTTTTATTTTTTTCTTTAACTTATCTTGTTATTCTGTATTTAATAAGCTATGAATTGAGATACAAAGTTTGTTCTCAATTGAAAAGAAAAAATTTCTTAAGTTATCTTAATCACTTTTTTTAAAAAAAATTTAATCCATCCACTATCTTTTCTAATTTTTTTCCTGTATAATTAAAATAATATGTTAATTTATTTAACCCAATTAGATCGTAGCATCTTAACTTCAGTTCTTTCCGCAAAAAAATAATTCATCCCCTCGATAAAGTACGAGCACCAAAGATAGTAAATTTCTATTTTTGCAGAGCTATTAGGTTAACTTAGGTTATGTTTAGTAATGTTGCAGGGAATATATATATATATATATATATATATATATATATATATATATATATATATATATATATATAAAAAAAACAAATATATGTTTGGCTCAAAATACCGAAGAGTAAAATAATTTTAGCGTGAATTGCGAGACTTTCAAGATTAAAAGTATAAGAAAACATTGGTTTTGTCCCTAAACACTATCTTGATGTATATAGAAGTACGCATGCCAACATAGTTCGCAATATTATTGAGATGGACTCAAAGCATATTTCTATCCAAAGCAAAGAAAGAATAACCAAATATATTGTAATACATTTGACAATCCCTTTTTCGTGTGTTCTTAATAATGCAATACAAATAAAACTTTTCAAAGAATTTTTCAATTGAAAATTCAATAATATTTTTAATATAACACATTAAAATCATTGAAAAACATATATATATATAAAATACTAATTTAACACTTTTTAAAACAAAAAATAGTTTGAAAAATATTTAAAAAAACATGTTCAAAAAATAAAAAAAAAGTTACAACAAGAGTAAAAACCAAGAAAAATGTGGCCTTTTAACATAGAATAAACCCATAATGCCAACTGGTTAGAAACAGTGATACAAGGAGTGAGCAAAAAAACCGAAAAACCAAGAAAACCAGAAAAAAAATAACAAAAAAAACCAAACCGTGAAAAAAACAGATTAAAATTTTGAAAAAACAGCCGGTTCGGTTCGGTTTTGGTTTTATAAACCTAAAACAAAAAAAAAACAAAAAAAACCAACCCGAACAAAAAAAAACCGAGCCAAACCAAAAAACAAGCCAAACTGATTTAAACTGGTTTCGGTTTTTTTTAAAAAAAAAATTTGGTTTGGTTTTTTTTTTATAAAAACCGAATCAAACCGAAAATGATAATACAAGTGAAGAAGCTGTTAGATATCCGCCACCTTCATGAGCTAGCTAGGTCGAACCACATTAAACAATCCACGTGCAATTTATAGTAGCAATATAATAAAGCATATGATTCAGTCAACTTGAAAATAATATCCACGAGGTACACATGCTTCATTCATGTACAAACACACACGCAGAGAACAAAATAAAAGGAATTGGCATTATAGTCTAACTGACCCTAGGCAAAAATTATGAGATGAAAATTGAAGGCCTGAGAGAAAAAATTGGATGAAAAAATTAGACCAGCTTGTAGCTAACCTGCAGAGAAAAGGTTAAGGATCACAATACATTTTGCAAAAGCATAAAGCTTTAAGGATATCCCTTGCAGTCGTACTTCCAAAGATGATACAACAAAGCACACCAGCACGACTACTTCCAAAGAGAAAGAAACGAGCAGATACAGAGAGAGAGAGAGAGAGAGAGAGAGAGAGAGAGAGAGAGTACGTGGAAAATTGTGGTGAAACCATGAATTGAATATACACCAACAATTTCCAAGCATATTATTGCATGATGCTTTCTCTCTTCTCAAATAGTTGTTTTCTTTTCCTCAATGGCAACAGTGCACAGCCTTTTGTCAAGAATGAATTAATTGTTCAGAAGACCCACCTTCCATTTCATTTCCTTGGTAAACAATTCAGCTAGTGGAATAAGTTCCTTCAGCAATATGACCTCACAATCTGATCAACAGAAACTGCAGGATTCTGGATGGCACCGTGTTTTAATCGACTCCTTCCTGTCAATAATTAATGTCCATCAGCTCATTCCTTATTTTGTGCCTGTTCATGTGTTATTGTAACTGTATGCAATATGCATGAGGATGCAAGCATCTATCTATATATGCATTCGGTCTTCATGCGAGTGCACACACAATTAAGTAAACTACACAAGCATTACACTGACTGACAATGAGCAACCGCGACTTGCAATGTAATCCAAGTATTTGTTTCTAATCCGTCTCGATGCCATTGTTCAGGATTCTAGATATTCTATCCATGGAAACATCAATATTTGCTGTGTCCATGCTTGATTCAGTAATTTATTGTCAGGGGAGCTGATAAAGAGTATCAATTAATATAATCAACTCATAAATTTACTGTTTTCACAAGCTGAATTTCTTCTATTTAACCAAGTACATAATCTTTTATTGAAGACATGTTTTTTGTACCCAGTTCACAACGCCTGACTTGATCTATCCACTTCATTATTACCAGCTAAGGATCATCATTAGAATGTCTAATTACAATATGGCAACAGGTATATGTTTAATAATTTTATTCTTTAATTAAACACCTTATATAAATGATCATGAAAAATTAATAAATCCTAAAGTGATACACCATGTAAAGATCAGACTGAAATATAATTTTAGTGTTACAGATATGAGTATCATCCAAATTCCAAGCATACAAGTTTAGCAAGATAAGAAGAAGACGAGTAACTAGTTCTTGCTCAACAACAAATTTGCCAAATATGATCAACATTTCCAATTCCATGTTAGTCAAGGGTCTCATCTTTTTTTCCTCCAGACAAAAAATATTCAAATAAAATCAATCTCTAACATGTAATTTCAATTATACTCATTAGCAATTCTTTCCATACATGCATTATTTTTAGTAGCATTTCTATAATCAGGTTGGGAAGTGACCCACTTGGTGGAGAGCTAACTACAGGTCCCAGTAAATACTAAACACACATCTACATGTATGCAAAGATACACACACGTGCACACACATAAATGTATGTATAGTGAGAGAGGGGAGCATCCAGGCCATACCTTTAGGTCTCTTTCTCATCATCTTCTACCACAATAACAAAACCAGCATGTCCTTGAATGAAGAACGGAATATGTTTACTATCCAATCTTAGCTTCTCCATTCACTAAACTATTTTCATCTTTGCTTGCGATGCTACTGACAGTTGTACTACTGTTCTTTGGTCCATCTCTGGCAGAACTGGTTAATCTCTTGTAAGCCTTCTTTTTTGAAAGTGGAGCATCCTCTACTGAATCAACTTTGGTGGGATTTACAAATTTTGTAGCACGGCTTTTATCCTTTGACTGTTCAGTATTCCCTTCAGTTAAATCCCTTGCCTGCTGCTCTGCACTGGACTTCTCTGAAGTTGCTTCAGGAAGTAATGCTTTGCGACTAAGGCGAAGTTGTCCCTTTCCATTTACCTGCATAAACATAAGTATTAGAGAAACATTTCTGTCAATGTTGTGGCAAGAGCAACAAATGCTTTGTGCAAATCGATGATAGTACAGCACTAAGGATGTTCCAGTTTGCTCTGGAGTCTGGAAATCACGGTTTTATTTCCTCTGCAAGGCAGAATATCTTGGCTCAACATTACAGCACATATGCCGTTTAGTAATTAAACCTATCGCCTTATCTATCTTTTTCTGTCACCTGAATTCACTTCATTGAAGGAAACCTAAATCCAGTTTCAAAAAAACTATAGACCTTAAATTCAAGGTTTTCTTTTCAATCCACTCACAAACCACCGAAGATTTATATCTACTAGAGATTTTAAGGATTGGCAACATGGATGCTGATATTTATGTATAAAAATGAAGCTCAACAATAATTAAATAAATATAGATGGCACCAAAGGAATCATTAATTGATTATTAGAGTTAAATTAACTTTATATATATATATATATATATATATATATAAAGAACTTCAGAAGTTGGCTAAAAAAGCTTGTCACGGAATTAAACTTGTGTTTGTGTGATTGCATGACTGGGAACTTCCCAACCTCAATGAGTTTAACATCAACACGATCTCCAACTTTGAAAGCCTGTAAGAAAATAGAGGAGATATTTTAACTTTTTGACATGATAGAAGAAGAACTAATTCTTATTGCTAATCTAATGGGGGAAGTAGGGGAGCAAAAATGACACTGCTTACATCTTCTGCCTTTGGCAACCAGTTAGAACTCAGTTCACTAATGTGGCAGAGTCCCTGCCAGAATTCAATAGTCGAGAAATTCATGAGATTACTTTCTTCCCCAAACAGAATCATATATGACTTCAGATATGCTTGTTTATGTACCAAACATAATCTTCTGTAAATACCACACCTTGTAAATGGAACTTAATTTGATTACATGCTATATTTTAACTTTTACTTTTTACCAAACAACAAAGAAAGTCCTGTATTTGACAAATTTGAATGGAAATATAGAGAATTAAAGTGAAAGGACTATCTTTTGATGAAATTTGGAATTCTAGAGTCACATAGAACTGCAATTACAACAAATATCAAAGTTCTTTTTTTAAAGAAACTTTTCAAAGCAATAAATTGGTTTATGATGAACTTAAACTACTTTCCTTCATGATAGTTAGAACTCAAAAGTTTTAATAATTTTCCATAATCAATACAATAGTTTGGACTTTGACTTTTATCAAATTGTGTAATGAAACTATATACCTCATGCCCCGGGGCTATCTCAACAAAAACTCCGTAAGGAGCTACTGATTTGATCTCGCAGTTCCTGATTAGCAAGAGAAAACAAAGAGTCAAATAGTTCTCATATTCACAATCATCAAGTAACAGGCACCAGACAAGCTATAAATTGACAGCATACACTTAATAATCATGGGACTTGTCCCAATTAATCTACCACTTTACTTCCATAATAGAAGGAAGAAAAACAGACAGCTATTTCAATTTTTTGCAACTTGATCTGAATAAAGTGAAACAAAAAAGACAAAAAAAGGGGAAGAAAAAAGTTTATGGAAAGGACATACTTGTAGATATCACCAACAGCTGGAACCATAGTTAGTTGACTAATAATGGATATGGACTTCTCTATACTTGACAAATCCTTTGCAGTAATTTTTACCTGCAAAAGCCAATGATTTAAAAAGTTGCATTGATGTCAGGTCACACAACCAATGGAAGATAAACTCTGTATCTGATTTTACAATTCCATCATCCTGTGTGTCAATAGCCTCTACTCCGGTTTCTTCTATGATACTCTTCACCTTCTTCCCACCAGAACCAATGATAATGTTAACTTTCTCTGGATTGACCTATAAGACAATATTATCATTATTGGGATCATTGAGTATAAATTCTACTTTCAACAGACAAGCAATGGAGGGTGTATAGAAAACAAGCAAACCTTCATAACATGAATCAATGGGGCATACTTAGAAAGCCTTTTAGAAGGGGAAGGTGAGCATTTCAACATTTCAGCTGAACCATAAAAATATGAAAAGAAATAACAAAAGATTTAGCTGAAATGACCTGATCAAATATGATAACTCAAACTGGTGAAAACAAGTGCTTCCAACAAATGTAAATCAAAAGCATATCAACAGCTCTAATTAATTAAGAAAATGGTAATATTTAATTAAGGCATTAAGTAAGGATGTGTGACTACAGTTCTACAGAATTTTGGCTAGATAACATCCAAATATTAACCAAACAAATTTAAAAGAATTTGGGGGGGGGGGGGGGGGGGGGGGAAAGCTTGCACAGTTTCCAGTACCAAGAATATGCTTTCGGCCATCCCTTGCTTGTAGTAATGCCGTCCTCATGACAGGTAAAGTGATTCCTCCAACCTATCATGTAAAAATTGCAATTGATTATGATTCAAGGGTTACAGAACATCAGCTCGTGAAACTGAACAGCTACCATAAGAAAGCATCCATTGCTATATAGGGTTGGCAACAGGTTGTTGATTAGGAGGCAAAACATGCTCTCTAGACAAAAGACGAAAGCTGTCAAGAATGCATAAGAGTTGTGAAGATAATGACCTTTATGTCCATCTGAAATGCAGTTACTCCATCTTCATTTCCAGCAACCTGCAAAGACCATGCTTATAAGGGGATCTTTCTAACTCAATTGCACTATACCCTTTCTTCTGAACTTAAACAAGCATTTTCCAAGTCCAACAAATATATAATCAAGAATAATGCAAAAAGCAAAGAAATAGAATAGAACCACAAATCAGGAAAATAACATTAAGTATTACCTTGAAATCCATATCTCCAGAAGCATCTTCTGATCCGGTTATGTCAGACAGAATGAGTGGTGTTCCATCGCCTCCAAATTCCTCAGTGTCGAGAACCATACCCATTGCTATGCCAGCAATCATACATTTCACAGGAACACCAGCATCTTGTAGTGCCAAGCAGCCTCCACAAACAGAGGCCATGCTGTTCAATGATAGGCACTAAATAATAAGAGCCAAAAACACATAGCAAATACTCAACATGAAGTACTAGGACTGAAAGGAGGGTTTTAGCACCCATCAAAATGATATCAAATGTCAAAAGATGCTGTCAGAGGTCTGGCCCATAGTCTAATTGGATAACTAAAACATTAGCACTTTTTATTGCTTCTTACCTTGAGGAGCCATTGCTTTCTGTGATTGTACTCTCAACTCGTACAGTATAAGGAAAATCATTTTCAGAAGGCAATATAGGTTCAAGAGCTCTCTCAGCAAGCATTCCATGACCAATTTCTCTTCTACTAGGTGCTCCTATGCGGCCTACTTCTCCAACACATGATGGAGGAAATGAGTACTGAAACATTAGAACAAGGAGATGAATTTTCAGTAGTAAATCCAAGTGCAATTCTTATTGGCAAACTTGTAAATTTTTTAACAGATAAATTAATTTGTATGGAAACAGCATAATTATTTATCATGATCACGAATTCCCAATTAAACATGCAGGCAGGAGCTGAGTTATAGTATCTGCGACCTGTGATCACGACCATGAACATTATCGCAACCACAACCTCAATTCAAAACCATGCTGAGTATGTCTGGAAGCATCCCAATGTAATAGTTTCAGCAAGCAGGAATTATATTAGTGTAATTAGCTAAATGCTTTAAACTTTTGTTATCAAAATGCTGCAATACAGACAATGACTACCTTTTCAGAAAAAAAAAAAGTTAGAAAAAATTTACAAGAAAAGGTTTGCCTCATAACAAACAGCATAGCTCTAGATCTTTAAATTGCATCAAATACCAATGGCATAAGAACCTGAATGGTTTGTGCTGAGTAGTATAAGCACTTAATGGTGCTCTACTATCAAAAGTACTCATAAAACTGTCAAAATTGAAAACAGGAAGTTATATATAATTTTTTGGTTATAATATGAATTATAACACCAGTTCCTTTCTCTCTTTCTTAATTCCATATCCAGAAAAGTTAAATGAACAATTTGTATAAAGCTTTCATTTTGAACATCTTGAATAATGCTTTCATTTTCTACTCTTCTTTCTACTTCTTTATATAACATGAAAGTAACTTGTAAATCAAATATACATAAGCTAGACCACTATATTTTCATCTCCAAAGCTCTTCTAAATAGATTCTTATTCTAAGAGGAAGAAATTTTTTTGAAAGTAGTTACTTGTATCAGGAGAAAAGAATGCCTATCAAACATAGCCTAAACCTTGAATTTGACGCTAACAATTTTATTAGATATGTCTAATGGAACTAAATGATACATTGTCAATTACATGATCAATTATTTTAAATTTGAACAGTGTGCAAAAAGATTACTATAGAAAATGACCTGGTACCAAATGATCCTGCAAAATAAACCCACACCTCACAGCTAAGAGCATTGAGAAATGCAGAAAGTCGCTGTTAGGTCACTGCAATCCATTACTAAACAAAAGTTTGAAAAAAGATCATCCCAAACAGACCTGTAGATAGAACCTCTTGAATTCTTCTTCATCCACAAGGTTGTCTACTCTTTGTGCCATTTGTTTATCACCAAGTGTAACAACCGCCAATGACTGGAAAATAAAAACACTTGATGATCACTAACAACATTATGGTATGCAAATGTAACATCATGGCTGGTGAATCATTCTCCAAGCATAATCAACTCCATCAAGCTAACTTATCCAAAGCTAAAGTAGTAACAATGGTTGACAAATGAGAAATTGTCGACCACAATACATAAATTAAATCCACTGATAAAATTTGTTTATTTCAGAAGGAGAATAATTTAAGATCGATCATCCAAAAGGTTGGTTGATGAGCAGATCCTCCGTGCTAGTGAAAGCAAGGAAAGTAGGCCAGGTGGATCTCCAAACCCAGCATTGTTTTAACAAGGATAACAGATTCTTGAATTGGAAAAGAAATGAAGAAATGAGAAGATAAAGAGGAAAGATAGGTATTCACTAAGTCAACATAAATGAGAATCACCTCATACATTCCCAAGCCATTATTAGCAGTCACTTAAAGGAGAAACACTTGAAAATAGATGCTAAAAATGTAACATCAACAGAAGAAAATATGATGAATAACCTGATGGATACACTTGTTTATATGAATCAAAGGGATAGAATCACATGAAAACATAACATTATAACCCATTCAGTTAAACGATTTTGAACATTTGATCTCATAAGCATGCAATGTGGTCATACCACTCCATGGATAGGAGTTTGGAAAGAATGCAAGAAGAAGTGTGCATTAACAATGATCTCAAGACATGACCAATCAGAAATAGCACACAATCAGGTGAGCCTCTGGATGCTTCTGACAACAAAAAACACTTAGTCTAACCTGTGTTTCTCCACGGGTGAAAAGAGCACTTCCGTGTGCTCTAGGGAGTAATCCACAGCTGGAATCAATTGGACGTATCCCTTCTGGGGTTCTCCCATCACTTCTTTTTCCTCCCTGGAACAATTGAAAGTAAAATGAACATGTGACATGAACATGCCAGGCATCAATCATTTTTCTCATCCGCGGGAAAACATATCCTAGCTGACTCCATATTGTTGGAACTTGAAACTGATTTCTATCCATGAGAACTTTCCAGTACAAGATAATTGAAGGGTAAGAACATAGATTTTATTATGCGAATTCCAAATGTTAGCGCTAAAGTTTCAAGTTACACTCAGTTTGTTTTATTTTTATTTTTATTTTTTTCAAAAAGAAAATAGTGAACCATTCAAAAAAGTTGCCAAAAAATAATAATAAGACCCAGTAGGTTACAGCATGGATAGCAGCACTCTTGAAGTGAGCTAGTAGCTGGTGGAGTGAAAATTGTAAAATTCTTGTTTGTTAGAAGAAACCAAATTTATGGTTAAATGACCAAGAAAATTAAGGAAGGAGAGGCAATTTTAAAAATGACAAGAACATGGGCGTGTCTATGTCAGCCTTATTACTATAGGGTCGCTGCTCTGAAAATTAGAAAAGAGGAGGAAAGGAAGCAAATGGGATGAAAAATTATTATTCCCTTCACTCCTCCCAGTCATAAGAAGGATTTAAAATGAAGCAAAATGGCTGTGATGAAGAAAGGAAAAGTGATTTGATTAAGTATAACAATTTTGCACAAGTAAAAAGTCCATATTAAAGTTGCTTTCAATAATCTCCTACTTTACCCACTTCCTCAAACAACAATCCCTCATACCTCCACAATACGTCTCCGTAAGAATTTGGATGTAACTTCTTTAAATACCAGCTTCACATCCACCTCAGAAAACAGCTAGAAGAGGAAAATCAAAATAAAGTGTTAATAGAACATACATGATAAACGGGACAGCAAGTACCAAAATTAAGTTAGCATTTACCGAAGGAGAGGATTTGCGTCCATTTGGCTTTATGTGGACATCACCTTCATCTACTTCACCATCTACAACAACTTCCTCGTCCTCCTCTTCAACCTCTAGCAAGTCTGCAACTGTTTCAGGGATTCCAAAACTTTGATCCTTGCTTACATATCCCTTTTCTGTAAGTATACTAAGCACCTTTTCTTCCAGTGATTGAAGGGCCTTTCTTCTTGGTACTTTATTCCTAATTTGCAACACTTTTACTAACTCATCACCAGCGATTTCCTGTGCAAGGACAGCATAAGCATTAGTATCAATTATCACTTATATCTTGAAAAAATAAGTGGACTCACAAAACGCATGGTCTTGCTTAAAAAAAAAAGAAAAATAATTTAAGCAAGACAACTAAAGGTAAGGATCTTGTTAGCTGGAATTACAAGTTAAGGCACAAATCACCAGAATGGATAACTGGGCAGCTCAAGCCTGCTAGATTAAAACAGGTCCTTTCAGTCTGGGAAATCATGATTAACTTTGAATGGTAAAAGTGAAACTACACATTGAACTTATGGTATCATATGTGCAACTTTCCTCTACAGCTGTGCATATCAATAGTAACATTTGCACAGCTCATGCAAAATTAGATACTCAAGAAAATATCGCAGCATAAAGCTTTGTCAACTGACACAAATGCAGAATGGAGAACTGTTAATCTTCTATGCAACATCAGCAACTCAAGACATCACCGTGCTTCATATATGCATTGCAATTATCCAAACAGAAATAATTTGTATAGTACAAAATCAAATACTTCAGGAATGCCCTTTTATCCAGCTTTTAGCCAAATAGAGACAGCATAATAGTAATTTAGAAAGTAGTTTAATAGCTACAGAAACAGCAATTAATTGAAAAACTTCTAGCAGGAACAGATGGTATGTACTAAGGGATGAACGAAAACCATACCTCCATATGCTTATATAGCTCAGGAGGAGGTAATTTGATTGCATCAAGCATTTTAGGTTTCCCACACTTCTTCACCAAAGCATTCACCTCATTGCAAATTGTCCTCACTGCATCCTGGCTTTAGTGAACAGGCAAGATTTTAGCATCTAAATGATTTTCTTTCTAGTTGTGGAAAATGGTTAAACATGCCACAAATAGAGAGGGCGTTAGATCTGCCACACATCAGCGTAACAGGTCCCTAACCAATAAAATGGTAAAAGAATATATGAGAATTATATTTTCTGATCAGTGTAATTGTATACTGCAACTTATACTGCTCAAACCTCAGCAAATAACAGCTCATAATGAAGATCACAACAATGGCAAATATTACAATCAATGTTGGGCCATAGAACACATTATCAATTCAATCCGGCACTCTTCCATCAAATCAAATAATCAAGAAGAAACAAATTCATAGTGCTGACTAACATTTCTGTGCAAAAACAAATCGTTAAAAAAGAAGAAAAAGAAGCTGAGCAGTTATTGCTGCATATCACAGGGAAAGATTCACAGACTATAGACAACATTTACTTTTTCTGAGAGGTAATACACAACATATATAAGTCATTCAACAGAAATATGAGAAAAAATGATAAGCAACAAACTTAATCAAAGAAACAACCTGTCCAATTTGTACCGCTTCAAGCAATTTTTCTTCCGGAAGAAAATTGCAATAACCCTGCAAGAAACAAAGATAATGGACAATGAAGTTCATGTAGATGTATTTCATTATTGATAACCACCAGCATGGTTAGGTGCATTGTAGCATTGCTACGGTTAAAATGTTTTATCTAATCAATAAAGTTTCTTCATGGTGTATTATAATGTAAGTGTATTTTCAGAATCATGTCATATGATAATGTCAGGTTAGTGCTAGAGAAATGAATGAATAAGGAAATAGGAAAAGGAGAAAAAAGAAAAGAAAAGGAGAAAGAAAGCACATGCTAAAGGCATCTAGATAGAGAACCAGTCAATTAAAGTTCAAATCGATGAGACTATGACCATATAAACTAATTTACTTCTGTCCCAAAAAAAAAATTTCTTTGCTTAAATGTTTTTTTATGTTTTTGGATCTTTTTGATGTGCTGATATCAAAAATGATTTTAAAAAAAATGAAAAAACATTATTTTGATGTATTTCCGAGCGAAAAGCATTTTGAAAAACAACCGCTATCATCCTCTCAAACACCCCCTAAAAAGGATACAAACACAAGACCTAACCATGTCTTATTTTCAACCTGGAGTATGTTAAGAATTTTGTTGAAAGGCAGCAAAATATGATAGATAGCATTCTCCTAACATATTAGGATTAGAGAAATGTAGCATCAACACCAGCAACAACATGCACAAATTGACCAGAAATGATAGAAAGACTACGTGACGCAGGTGGATGCAACACAAGAAAGACAGCGAACACGAAAACATAAAATTATGCCGAATATGAATCACATAAAAACCCTAATTCAAAATTTTATTATTAGATATTTTATGTTCAAGTAGTATAGTTTACGAATCTTTAAATAAACAAAAAAAACTAACCTACACAAACTAGAAAACCTGAAAACAAAGAAAAAGCAATAAAAGTCTTAAACAAAGCTAGAAAAATAATAAAATAATTATAAATCAAATACGAAAAAAATCATAAATCAACTAGAAAAATATAGCAAATCGCAAACAATAAGTTCTAATCAGAAATCCTTTTCAATCTCTAATTGCTATGAAATTTTAATCCTGTTGGAAAAAAGGTCTTTATAATCTCCTAGCAAAAATTCAGCCTCGTCCAACAGTCAGATCAAAAATTATACTCAATAACATAACGTCTCCCCAGGTTGGAAAGAACTTGTCTTCGAGTTCAAATTACTCTCGCCTCGATTCATGAATGTCCAATCAAGTCTCTCAAGCCCCTTTTCTTTCTTCTTTCTATGTGTATAACAATTTTATACATCAGCTTCAATCCCTTAATCTACAAAATTGTATAAGAAACAACAATTGACATATTATTTCTCTTCCATTGGCTTCTAGAGTAATAAATTGCAAATCTCAAACTTACTTCATAAATATATTTTGTGTCCATATAACCCTTGAACACATCTACCTATCTACCTTTATGATAACATTAACCTTGGATCAACATAGTTTAAATCAACAATTTTCTTATGTTAAGTATCTTCCATGTTTTCTTTATAGTTAACCTTTATCTTATCAACAAGGTCACCCCATTAATGTTATCATCACAACTATTATTGTCATTGTTTATGATATCATCATCAACATAATCATCATCGAAATTAACATCATAAATTGATGGACAACACCAATCTACATCTATCTCACCATAAACAGGATCACCAAAATCTCCATGATACTCATCCTAATCAAATCAAGGAGTTGCATCCTTTGCTCATGCTCTTGAAAGGAATTCTCAAAACTAGTCATGGATCCATGATCACTCTTTCTCACGATCCTCCAATATTTTCTTCTTCATCTCCACCAATTGACGGGATAATTTTTCAATGTGCCTCCGCTTGTTTATTGTCTCTAATTAACGAGTTAATTTTGTAATTTGTCTCTGCATGTCTTCTATCAACAACTCCTGAACATTTCTCTCACGAGGAACCTCCTCATCCCCCTCTTACCTGAACACAGGTGACGTCCTCCAACTATGGTTATTTAGTAGCACACAACAAACAAAATAAAAAGGGATTAGAGCACACAAGCAATGACATGGGATCATTGGGTTCTGATATCAACTATCGCAGGTGAAAGCAACACAAGAAAGACAGCAAGCACAAGAACACAAAATTATGTCGAATACAGATCACACAGAAACCCTAATTCAAAATTTTATTGCTACATATTTTTTGTTCAAGTGGTATGCTTTTTTAGAAGAATAAAAACTCCTTAAATAAACGCAAAAACTAACGTAAACAAACTAGAAAACCTGAAACTAAAGAAAAGCAATAAAAATCGTAAACAAAGCTAGAAAAATAATAAAAGAATTTTAAACCAAATAGAAAAAAATATTAAACCAACTAGAAAAATATAGCAAATCTCGAACAGTAACTTCTTGACATTATCAGAAGGCCTTTTCGATCTCTAATTATTGTGAAGTTTCGACCCAATTGGAAACATGATCTCTAAAATCTCCTAACAAAATTTCAACTTAATCCAACGGTCAAATAAAAAATTATGCTTAATAACATATAACTAAACATTAGAAAAACAATATCTTGCATCACTACGGCTCTAATAAGCATATGTTTATCATGTGAGGACATTAGGGTTGCAATGGGTTTTCTTCTAGCAGAATAATAGTGCCAGTATTCAAACCAGCACATGATCTTCAAGCCTTTGAAATTTCAAGAGGACAACTTTTGAGTTACACCACAGACCGTCACACTAATGTGATGCCAATGACAATAAGGCATCTCCAGTACGCTAGGAAACAATTCCTTGCTCAATAAAAGTGGAAAAAACATATCAAATACAAATGCATATACTAAATGAAACAGAATATTAGATTTTACACCAAAAAGCAACTCTCAATGATGTGTCAAATGAAAAGGTAATTAGCACATCATTAATGCTTCATGTGAAGGTTTAACACAAACGCCAACATCCATAACTTAGTTCATTTTCTATCTTAGTTGGGTGCACATAAGGTTAGAGTACCCTAGATGGAATCCAACTCCATTCAACATACCCATGCAGTGATACTGCAACAGTAAAACTGTTATCGCTATTTCACATGACCAATTGAAATTTCATCGCAAAAGAATGATACACGCTAAAAGGGGCTGCAATTCAGACAATATCAAAGATTAAAAGTTGACCTCTATCATGAATATTGCACTGTCTGTTCCAGCCAGCAATAAATCTAATTTTGACTCTTCCATCTCCTTGGTTGTTGGATTCACAATAAATTTATTGTCAACAAGGCCAACTCGAACTCCTGCAATCACTTTTGTATTTGGCACTTCCGAAAGAGCTCTGTTGTAATTAAGTTTGAGAATTAAAATAAGCACATAATAGCACATGATTTCTGGAACCTCAACACTTCAAGAACAAAAAAAAAAAAGAGGATATATTTAAGGTACGCTCACAATGCTATCCCAGCTGCTGTGACAGCCAAAGAATCTGGAGAATGCAAGCCATCATAGCTTAAAACCTGTCCAGAAGAGGTAAGGGCAATTATTAGCAAGTTTATGTATCCAGCAAGAGAGACATGTCAAATATCAGCCCCTCAAGTTGCAAAATGTTGATGATTTAACACTGAATCTTAACAAACAAGCAAGATGGAGCATACAATAGATGACAAACTCAAACAACGCAGGGGGCATAACATGGTCAGACAGAAACCAGTCTGCTCTTATTTAAGCTAGAAAATTTCAGATCATTTACTCGTCAGCTTTTATTTTCTTTTTCTATAACTAAGTTGTAAGTGAAATTGGTTGAGAAAGTTAAAACAAATCACATGAGAATTACAGCATCGAGCAATAATTCCCCAAGAGTTGGAAAAAATATATAAGCTTGCAAAAAATTTAAGACCTGAGAACAATCAGTTAATGTAAAAAATGTTGAGGGGTAGATGTTGAAAAATAAGGGGGGTAAAAGTCTAGTAGAATTTTTACCCTCCAGGTCATTTCCTCCATTTCAACAATCGTTTTCTCCCTACAAATATTTCTTATATTTCTCTCCCCTTTTTACATCTCTAGTTCTCCCTCTTTATTCCTTCCTCTTCCCGCAGTCCATAGAATCAAAAAGAAAAGGAAAAATTCAAAAAACTTTTGTAGGTTCTCTATCAGAACTGTTCCTAACTTTCCTCGCAGGACATTGCTTTTATGGGACTATAATTGAATGATGACCTTATATATCCTTTGTAAAAATAATTAGACCAAACAAGAAAGATTAATAAGACTGCATTGTGTGCTTAAAGAACTCAAAGTGAATAAAGACAACCCTTGAAGATATCAAAAAGAAATATCTAAGCAAATTAATTTCTTTGAGGACTTACCCAAGATAGTATTTGAGTTTCATGGTAAAATCCCTTGAGCATAGTTGGGCGCAAAGGCCTATCTATCAATCTACAAATAAGAACCTAGAAGCAACCAAGAGAACAGATGCATAAACATATACACAATGGCAACAGTTTCAGAAGCATTGAGAGAAAATAGAGTTCATAAAAGATATACTGCGATATACTTCTGCTAAGTATCAAAATTAGATAATTTCTTTAATCTTTGCTCTATCAATATATCCAAGTAAAAATGGTTGTGCCCTTTATGTTGATTAAAGACATATTGTAGGTCAAGCCTCATAATCCTACATAATAAATTCATGTGATATACCTACACAAATAGCACCATTATGGAGGGAACAAAAGAAGAAAAATAATTAGTAATGACTGTAAGACTGCCAAAAAGAAAAGAAGGTAAAGAACCAAATATCTAAACAATCACATCTGTACATTAGAGAAGGTAATAATAGAGCAGATCAACACTAGCCCATGGCAACAATCTGACAGAAAATCATGTAAGAAAGCATAGAGATCTAGGAACAGAATTCTTTCCAGATGTGCAGGTAAGCTAAAAGTCAAAATCATATTAACTCTTGTTCTACAAAGTCTTGGCTGAACAACTCCATTGCATCAATAACAGAAAAATGTTTGACATTGTGACACATAACATCATATATGGCACCAATGATACAAGATAATTACGATATTTACAAACTAGATATAGATGACATATCTTACAATGGCCAAGATCTACAAAATCTGAAATTGTACTTTCAATAATGTGCCTTGTGTCTATGTCCACAAACCAATGATAAATCCTTGGCTGATGACAATGTGAGGTTTTAGATTAATGATAAGAGTATCACAATGCAAATTCTTTTAAATTCTCTACAATTTTGTAGAAAAAGGGATATCAGCATTATCTAAAATTTTTAGCAGCTATTCAAATCATGTGTCCCCCATTCTTAGACAAATAATATGATAACCAATAACATGAAAGCAAAGTCACATATGCTAAGACTTGCCAGCAAATGAAACTCATATGAAGAAAATATAAACTATAATGGCTTGAAGTTAAAATCTTAGATTGAAAAGGTGATAGTTAAAGACAACTGCTTCAGCTATCCACTTGATTAAGCATTTTCTGTACTTGAAAGACATGGATAGTACCTCATGATCTTTCAACCTCCCTTCTCGTTTGAAAAATCCTCCACTAAAACAATGGCAGATATAAAGCATAAACATTAGTCTCCTTCACAAAACTGCAAAATAAATTCCAAAAGTTGAAAGCACTGCAAGACAAACCTAGTTCGACCTGCTGCAGAAAATCGCTCTTGATAGTTTACAGAAAGAGGATAGAAATCAGAAGGCTCACTAGGAAAATCATCCAAACAAACAGATGTATAGATAATCTACAGAAAAGAAGCAATAATGTAGATATAAGCATAAGAACCTGAGGTCATACATGAAGACAACCAGCTGAACTTCAACACGACAATTATGAAGTAATAACACATGCAGAAGAAGTACCACAGCGTACATATAAATACATGTGAAACAAAGCAGTTGAGGCTGCAGAACAGTAGTGGAGGTCTGAGGCTATGGGTGACTACACTCTCCTTGCCTTACCTAATAATTGGAATCCAGTCTTGGTTCATTCTTCTAAGCCAAACAATTCAAACAGAAATACATTTAATCAGTTTCTTTCTTGTTGGCTAGGATAAACAGTCACTATCAGTCCAGTGGCTAAGCTACATAAATCAAGTAGCTCTCTCCTCCAACCTCACACACTCCAAACCCATGCCATTATAAGCACAATTAAGACTTGGTAGCTGAAGAGATTTTGCTGACTATTACTAGCGAGCACCTATCCAATACACACGGGCGTGTGTTTTGAAGTCGTAGCTTCTTCTCATTTAATGTATTCTGCATATGAAAGTACACACACAAAGTCCTTTTGGAAATCCCAATGCACTCTGATAAGATAGCATAAGTTAATAAAATCTGAACATGGATATCCGTTGTTCCAAAAACAAAGAATCTAAATTCTGATCCAAGGAATCAAATCATAGTAAAATCTGCACATTAAACAAATAAAAAAATATATATTTCTTTGATACCAAACATTAACACTTATACATCAACCCTCACAAATCATAACTCACAGTTTCTCCATCTGTGACTGTGACAGAACCACTAGCTTGTCTCCCAAGATGGCCCGTCTCAACCATTATCTACGGAAAAAACAACCATAAAATACACAGATTTAAATAAATAATCGATTATTTAAACACAATAACAAGCAATCTCAAATAATTGATAGCGACAAAAAAATTAAACTGAAAATCAAACACAAGTTCGCATTTCAATATCTTTTACCATTACTGATAGAAATTCAACCATACTGTTCATTATCCAAAACAAAAAAAAATGATACAAATACAGCAAATTCTACTAAGAAATGCCTCAAAACTAAACTCTAAAATTATCGAAACAGAAGAAATATTTGAATTAAGTAAAATAAACTTACATGTCTGTCACCGACGGGGATTTTGACAGAAATAGGCTGAGGCAAAGACTGAGGGCCGTCATTTACAGCAGAGGTGTCCTCGAAAGCTTTGACTACAGTAACCAACCTTTCACGTTTTCTTCTTGATAGAAGCAGAGAAAGTGAAGAACACTTGGATTTTGCAAAATTGGTGAAGCGAGGGCAATTAGGGGAGAGAGAGAGCTTGCAGCCATGACTAGTGTGGGAAAATGGAGGGTTGTGTGTGGAATTCGGCCTGTAATGGAGAGTAGTACTGGTGCTAGGGTTTGCTAGCATTTTTAACTGTGTTATTGAGTTTCAGTGGCTTTGGCTTTGAGTGAGAGAGTGAAGGAGGAGGGATTTTATCCGTTCTCAAGGCGCGCAGACAGAGCAGGTGTGTGCTAGATTGTGGAGTACTGGTTTTCACAGGTAATGGATCTGGGCTTTTTGGTTTTTTCAAAATCGCAGGCCAGGCTTGGAGAATGCAGTGGGTTTTCTTTCTGTCGAGTTTTTGGTGTTAAATTGGTTTTTCTTTTCTTGAGATTACTGTAGATTTTTATGATATACAATCTATTTAATTCTTGTGTTCGTTGTAGGTTGGGTATTTTTTATTAATAAACAAATTAAATATATAGACCTTTTCAATGCATTGTTTTACATAAAAAAAAATATCTTAAATATAAATTAAAAAACCCATACAAGCATATAATTAAATAAATCAAGAACTATTTATGTAAATAAATAAAAACAAAATTAGAATATTTAAGAGATACATGTAAATCAAAATATTTAATCTTACAACACCGGTCATTTATCATGTTATGTTTAATAAATTTATTTATTAAAATTAATTTTTTATTAAATTAAATAATAATAAAAATCCACACAAATAAAAAATTGATTGAATAAAATAAAAAGGAAAACAATATTATGCAAAGTTGCACATATTAGAAATATTATCCAAAAATAAATACTTTTATTTTTAAAAATAAATCCAATCTATAAAAATTGCAAAAAAAAAGGTATATATAAATCATATTAACCTCTTAAAAACTTAAATATATACAATATAATTAAAAAGTAATCATTACTTAAAAAAGGCTAAATAAGTCAAAAGAAATAAGAAACTTATTTTGGTTTTTTGATTTAGAAGCTCATTTTTAAACTTATTTTTTTACTCAAAATACCTAAAAAAACCCTAAATATCTTGGTAAACCCATAAAAAACCTGAAATCAATCCCGAAAAAAAAACTCTTCCTAATCTTAGATATAGTTTTTAGACAATTTTAAAACTTAAAAACATTTAAATAGAACCCTTCTCACCGAATATAACTTGTTGGTACCAAGCTTGCTAGGCAAAACCATAATGAAACAAATTTTAATACAAGAAAAGCAAGAGATCAATTCGGTGATACCAAGATTCGAAAAAATCAAGAAAATATTGTTTTAGCCAACCCTAAAATCCAAGTTCTTGTATTCATTTGCACTCTAACTTGTAAATTCAATCATTTAATTTCTCCTTCAACTTTTCCTTTTATTTTTCTTTTATCTACACAATTCGGTTTACACAAGATTTCTCTTTTATTTTTACTCTAGGCCAAAATAAAAAAAAAAAAAAGATGAAGATCAAGAACAATTTTTTTTTTGATGCTCGGCAAAATCAAGAAACTAAATAAAATGATCATGCTACATCTCTCTTCAGCTGTGTGTTTAGTGTTTGTGCTGTTCCGCAATTGCTTCTGTTCATTCATGATTATTAGCATTCTGTTTTGTTACTTAGCTGATTTTTTGCAGCTCCTCTCCCTTCTCCCTCTCACCTACCTTTCTTGATTGAATATGAGAGATCCTTCGTTTCTTTATCATGATCATTGCTGATCTTCATCTACACATTTGTTAAAGAGTCTTCATAGTTTTTCCACCTTTAAATAAAGAGGACTCGCATGTGTTTTTGTCTCCCCCTTCTGCCTCGTATTCTAGGAGACTTCGAGTCTGTCGAGTTTGTATTGATGGATAGCTTGCTATTTACACCCACGTTCGTTTATTTCCTTTTTGTTGTTTTTGTTCAACTGTTTTGTTCACAAACTGCATACTCTCACCTAAATGTCGTTTAAGGAAAGACTCAAACCTTTTAACACACAAAAAAACAGGAAATAATCTCACTTTTGTCGGTGTTTTCGTTTATATTTATCAATTTTTGTAGTTTTTTTGCTGTTACGTTGTTTTGTTACTGAACATCGACCTCTTTCATGTGTTTGCTGCAACCTTGTTCCCAGTAAATTGTCCTCCTGATATTTTGTATAGCTTCTGTGGACCTGACACCAAAAATCCAACTCTTTCTCGCTGGCTCAAGTTGTCTTCTTTCCAATCCTTACACCAGTCTTACACGAGTGGTATCATCCACTGCCGCCATGTGAATGTCCCTCCTGATCTTGTTTTTTCCAGCAGCACCTTAATTAGTCCTTTTGCCACTGGATACCGTTGCTATTCCTCCTGTGCATTCTAGTTTTGTATGCTTTCGATTCAATATTTGCGCTTCAAAGAAGCTTGCTTGTGTTTCAATCGCTTCCCTTTTATACTAATGCGATGATTTTCCGTCCAGCCCTACCAATGTTTAAGAAACGCGCAAGAACACTGCAGCCATTGCATGTTCCTTACACTGTCTTCTTCTCGTTCGCCCCAGTTTTCTCACTTCTGAGTGCCCTTGTTGTTTTATTTTTTTTTATTATTAATGTGGTGTCTGTCTGGTGAGTGCTTAATTAATTCTACGGGTCTTGAAATTAATAATTAATTCTTTAATGGCTTGAGAAGACTCGAACTCGTGATCATTAAAAAACAAACTCAAGATCTAACCAGTTAAGCTACCATAAATAGATAATACTAATTAATACTTTCTAGATTAAAAATAAATAAATAATCATTATAAACATATCATTCTCTCATTTTACATTGCGATATTAAATGCTCCATCTCTAAAAAAAAAAAAAATGTTGTGAAGGTTTTTTTTTTTACGAAGCTCGTCCTCTAATTAGTAATGATCCTGTTTCAGTATGGTTGTGGTTACTTTTTAAATAATTTTTATGGTGAAATACATGCAAATAATATTTTTTTTATTTTTTAAAATTATTTTTGATATCAACACATCAAAACAATTCAAAACACACAAAAACATACTAAATTTTAGCAAAAAAAATTGATTTTTTTGAGAAAAACCGCGTTCCCAAACGGTGTCACGTGTCCTAAAAAAATCTTTTAGGAATTCAATGAATTTAAAAAAAAAAAGCTTCGGAAAATTAAAAGCAATAATAATTAAAACAAAATCCAAGATAAAAATAATAAGCCTGAAAAACACTTAGGAAAATAACAAAATTCATTCAAATAAAAATAAAAATTTCATGACTTAATTTTTAGGTACATGAAACCGCATGTAAAATCATTAGAAAAAAATATAAAATTAATTTAATAGTTGGATTTTTTATTATTTTCATTTTAAAATGTTAATCTAGTTAAATACGAACAAATCTTCAACTACTTTATAAAATCGATACTCAAAATTAACCCTTTGTTTTCACGTACCCAAATGTATGGGCAGGCTTGCACCTCTGCCTAATTCCCCAACACCTAATTAAATTAGGCTAACCACTAATTGACAGCACGAGATATATAGCTAAAAGCTAACTCACGAAGATAATCTCCAGCACATGCCTCCCATTCTTTATTTCATTAATTTGTTTGATACCCTTCACCACAAAAAATAAATAAATAAATAAATAACTTCAAAAAAAATTAAGGATAAAAAACCTTAAACCGCTATGATCATGACAAGAGCATTGAAAGTGAGGTGTTATGACTATAACAACACAAGAGTTAGGTTCTTGAGGTCCTCAAGAACTCAACTTTTCTGTAGCAATCACCCCACCTAAACGTGCTTTTCTTTTTTTCTTTTCCTTTTCTTTCGCTTTTATGTGAATGGCTTCCGCGGGCAGCTTGTCCAGGAATATTATCTTTATTTTTATATTTTAAAAGTATTTTTAAAAAAATTTAAAATTTTTATTTTTTTTGTTTAAATTAATATTTTTTAGTATTTTTAGATCATTTTAATGTGATATATAAAAAATAATTTTTAAAAAAAAAAAAAAATTAATTCACTATTTTTTTGTGTGAAAAACATTTTATATAACAACCGCAACTCCTACCAAACAGGCCACACCTTGTACCGTGTTTGCTTATTATTATAAAAAAAGAAGAAGAAGGAGAAGAATGAGCTGAACTTATCTCAATTATTGACAATAACAGCTAGCAGATGATGGCCTACTATGTTTGGACCTTGTATTAGGATATGAAAGCCTCAATTTTCCAACTTTCTTCCCTTTTGGAATTTCAATATTTTCATCATTTCGTCAAATTTTGCCATTTCCATGTCCATTCCACACGTGCCGGAAATGAGTTCGGTTTCTGCTCCAGGTCAGCTGGGGCCGAGTTTTAAAACTATGGAAAATTAAGCCTAAGCTAAAGGATAATTACGTCATGATTGCGATATAAGAATATCACTCTTATGCACAGCCCCTTTATACTAGATGCTCTTCAATCTGGCTGACATGAAGTTGCATGGGAAAAGTGAGAATGATAAATCAATCCCTTTGATGTATCATCACCTACACATTCTTTTTAAAGGATGCTTTTTCATGAAGATTTGATGCGCTACTCACCCCCTCTCAGCTCCACTCCTCTGTTCTCCTCCATATCTATCTGCTAGGAAGTTTCCTTGAATGTACTCATTATAGGTACCGTATAAATGGTTGCCAGTTTGAATTCAGTATGCAGGAAGACTGAACGTTTTGCCCTCACAGACAATTTCATCATAGCTAGAGGAATTTCTCAACCAAGAAACCAGCAAGACCTGCCTCCATGATCCCTCTAGCCCTCCACTTATTTTTCGAACAGATGATGATAGTAACAGCTTAACTAAAATCTACCCTACAGCACCCGGGCTGAGGTGAAAAAAACCACACAAGCATATATAGCTTTCTGAAGTTAAACATATAAATATATATAGTACCATCATCATTTAATCCTTGATCATCTCTTGAACGATGTGATATATATAGCATATAACCTCTCTTTCCTGCTAATTCTTTTCTGCCTCCGACATGGTACCACCAGATGATGTCTTTGTTATTAGTTAATCAATTCTGCATCTTCTATGGTGAATTGGGTTAATTCTTGAAACATCTCTTTCAGTTTTAGAGTTAACTTTTGACTATTTGTCTTGTTACTTCACAAATACATCCCTCCCTTATAACCCAGCCAAAATACAGCCCATTCCCGGACACAACAACTTAGAATTTATGAGCTTCAATTCTCAGTAACTAAACCTTTAACATCTTCTCTACAAGCTTCTTGTGAATGGCCATTTTCAGTGCCAAGCCCAGGAAAAGCACTATTTTCCTTAACATCTCCTTTCTCTTCCTCTTCTTGTTCTATATTGCAACCTCATATTTTCCTGACCAATCCAATGAGCCAGAAGTCACCACTAAACATTCTTTAGTGCTTCAAGAAGAATTGACCAAAACTGATGGCTGCAGCCGAATTCATGACTACACAGATTACAAATCCAAGTGTGTGTACATCAAGTCTAATATTGGGTGCAGGTCTAAAGGGTATATAAACTATCTTCAAATCTTTTACTGTACTTGTGGTAAATTTTCTATGCTTGGCCACGTTATGCTGTTACTATGGCTGGCTGTTCTGTTCTATCTGTTAGGCAACACAGCAGCAGATTACTTCTGTCCCTCCTTGGAAAGCCTGTCCAAACTCTTGAAGCTTTCTCCAACTATTGCTGGTGTCACCCTTCTTTCGCTTGGAAATGGCGCCCCTGATGTTTTCGCTAGTATTGTTTCCTTCACCAGGTCTAGCAATGGTGATGTTGGCCTGAATAGTATTTTGGGTGGGGCTTTTTTCGTGTCTAGTGTGGTGATTGGTGTTATAAGTTTATTGACTAGTCCACGCCAAATTTCGGTTGATAAGTGTAGCTTCATCAGAGATGTCTGCTTCTTTCTGTTCTCTCTATGTTGTCTTCTCTTGATTATTCTTGTTGGAAAAGTCTCCTTGTGGGGTGCAATTTCTTTTCTTGCTATCTACTTGGGTTATGTCTCTGTGGTTTGCATCATGCACTTTCAGTACAGAAAAAAGAATCACTTAACTGCAGATGGCAACCAGGAGGAATTTTTGGAGAGGGGTATACCATTACTCGGTTATGCTGATGATGAAAAACCAATTTTGGTGGACAAAACCACTGATGAAGATCAACAAAGCTCATTGATTTTTTGTAATCTCGATTCATCCTTTTGTTATTACTTAGGTAGGCTTCTGTATGTTTTGGAATTTCCTCTGTACATCCCTAGAAGACTGACTATTCCTGTGGTTAGTGAGGAGAGATGGTCAAGGCCATATGCAGTTGTTTCTGTGGCATTGGCACCAATTCTATTGGCAGCACTGTGCACCTCCCGAAGGGAAAAGGAGTTTGGCTCTAGAAGCAGCCTAGTAACCTATATGACATCAGGATTGATTGGGATGGTTCTTGGCAATCTTGCATATGTGACAACGATGAAGTCTAGCCCACCGAAGAAATCCTTGTTCCCTTGGCTTGCTGGTGGGTTTCTGATGAGTGTAACTTGGTCATATATTATTGCTGAAGAATTGGTCTCTTTATTGATTTCACTAGGGTATATACTCGGGATTAACCCTTCAGTTCTTGGATTGACTGTCCTGGCTTGGGGCAACTCCCTCGGAGATTTGATAGCTAATGTTGCCATGGCAGTAAATGGTGGGGCAGATGGGGTCCAAATCGCCATATCAGGCTGCTATGCTGGTCCCATGTTCAATACGTTGCTGGGTTTGGGCATTTCACTGATCATCTCATCTGGGTCCAAATATCCCTCTTCATTTGTCATCCCAAAAGACCCTTCTCTCTACGAGACTCTAGGGTTCTTGATAGGGGGCTTGCTCTGGGCCCTTGTGATCTTGCCGAGGAAGAACATGAGGCTAGATAGGTCTCTCGGGATTGGTCTCTTGGCTATATATCTCTGCTTTCTGTCTTTGAGGCTGGCCAGGTCTCTTGGTCTCTTGAAACCCCATGGGGTTTCTTAGTCTCTTCCTTCAAAGCTCGATCGAGTTGAAAATGAGCTTGGAAACATTGAACCTTGTAATTCAACTAGTTATACGTTACTGTACAGTATTATAAAGAATCAAATAATCAAGATGGTTTTAATCTCTGCTGCTCTTGCAGCAAATGCAATATAAATTACTGCAGGTTCGTGAGCCCTTGTTGAACAGTCTCTGCTCGTCAACCCGTCATTGCCATAACTTTTTTCTTTGGATAGGACCCGCCATGATCACAATTATCACTTTCATAAACCTCTTAGTCAAGTGAATCTCTTGGGATCGGATTCCCCTTTTCCTCTCAACTTCCAAACATCACAGCCATCGCCTGTCCTGTTGACCTGAAATTCCTATTGGCCGCCATGCCTGTGCACTTCAATTTCTACCCCCCTCAAATGTTTTCTCTAATTTTACCCTCTCAAATTAAAATTCCCACCTCCTTGTCTCCCTACTTAGCAAAATAAATGAATTTAATTACCATATATGTGGCAGTAAGGAAACAAAGCAAAGTGTGGTAATTAAAGTTACATTAGCTGTAACTTATCCTGTGAAATTTTACAGGAGAAAAAATCAGTTCAAATGAGCGAATAAGACAAGACCTTGGTGTCGATGACTGTGTGTGTAGTAGACTGGGGTACCCCATGAATATACCGAAAATATCAACGTGGTCGTTTGAGGACCGTCAATCAATATAACTTTGATTTTTAGCTGTTTCTTAAAGTTTTTGATAATATTTTAAAAATTAATATTGGTATTTTATAACCTATGATTTATAATTTATAATTTATAATTTAAAAAAACACATGTCATGATCACAATTGAAAGCTCTGCAACTTTCCCAAATAACTGGCGGACGGGGTCCCATCCAATCTTGGATGTTTCCTGCAAGTTGCTAGACAGAGCCTGCATCGTGTGCCGAGTTATCTGGTACGTCCTTAAACGTGAGGGGACCTTACCCTGTACCAAGCACGTGGCCCAATTCCTGCAAGTTGAAGTATGATTATCATTATATTTCTAAATATGCTTGATGTATTTTCACATTTATGGTGAAAATATTAAAATAAAATTTTTTTATATTTTTATTAAAAAAATAAATTTAATATTTTTTAAATAAAAAAATAAATTTTAAAAGCATTTTCACATGCTTGAAATTTTATTTTTTAAAAAAATTTATTTTTTTATTTAAAATTAAATTTTTTATATTTTTAGATTATTTTAATTTACTAATATTAAAAATAATTTTTAAAAATAAAAAAATTATTTTAATATATTTTTTAACAAAAAAAACACCTTGAACCATTCTACACATCCTTTTACAATTCTTCTACTTGTTTTCATAAAAATATTAAAATAATATTTTTTTAATATTTTTTATTAAAAATATTAATTTAATATATTTCAAATAAAAAAATAAATTTTAAATGCATTTTCAACGAAACAAGCACTTACGTAATGTCCTTTCCTTTTTCATGAGACCAGGACCTCTCATTACAGGGGTGAACACCTTTCAGAAAAACCCAAATTACCCAATTTAGGTAGGGTAAAATATTTTAGGAAATGGATAATTTGGGTAATTGCTTTAAATTTTTTCGGCAGGGTCAGGTAATTATATATAAAAAAACAGATTGCACAAATTATATATTTATTTATTATGTTTTGTTCTTACTTTCTAATTTTTAAAAAAATTAATGAGCTTTGTGATTTTATTTTAACCTAATTTTTATTAGTAAAAAATTTATTTGAAATAATTTTGACCATTTAATACATAGAATTAATTTTTATTCTTTTTGATAAAACAAATAATAATGATTAATGGGTAAAAAATTTTGATTTATTGAAATTGCTAGATCCTATCAGATAAAATGGAGAATGAAAATTTTTATTTGAGTTGCATACAATAAAATTTTATGGATATTTCTGGTAATTAGTTAATGAGACGCCTTTTTATATATATAGTTTATTGACACGAATGTATTATTTAACCCATTTATGATTGTTTTTTAATTTCTAATAAAATGTTAGAATTATTTATAAATGATATATTTAAATGTTATTAAATAAGTATGATTTTCAAATAATTTTACATAGATTTTGATAATTATAGTTAAATTAATTCGCCTAATTTCTTAATCATATAAAATATTTTTTAAATGGACTTAAAGTACAAAACATTAGGGACAAAAATCAATTATGTTTCAAATTTGACAATTAATAGTTAGAATATATAATAATTACTAAAAAAAATCACCTAATATTATATTATTATGTAACATTTAAAGGAGGAACCTATCAATATGTTCTTATCTATAACAACGTTTATCAATCATATGCTTTTCTTAAAAACAAATTAACAAATTGTAATCTTTAGTTTATTTAATTTAAACCATTGTTTTCAATTATATGTGATTTTAAAATAAATCATCCATAGAAACATAAATAAATAAATTATAAATAATTTCTAAATAAATATTATCTGTTTTTAATATTATCAATGTTTGTCAAGAGTAAAAACTAAAGTAAGACAAAATTCAAAATAGCCAATAAAAAATTAATAAAGGATTAAATTTAATAATTTGGTGAATCTTGATGTAATTTAAGTTGTTAAAATTTAATTTTTATGTTTTTTCTTGCTTGTTTTAAGTCTCTTTTAGATTTTTGATAACTAAAATGAAGTACCGATATAATACTATATAGTTTAGGACCAACTTAAATAGCTTGTTTTTTTTATTATTTAAGATTGTATATGGCATATAAATAAGAAAATAATAAAAAGGAGTTAACTTATATTTTAGAATTTATTCAAAGCTTATTTTTTGTGTGAAAGAATAAAAATATTCTCATATGCAAAGCTTTTTTTTTTTTTTATCTTTTTCAAGGTTAAATATATATTTTAACAATTTAATAGTTTGTAAAAGGTCAAAAACCTTGGACAACATGTATTAATTTTGTTAACCTTAGGGGTAGAATAGTATTTTTACTATGCAAATAATCATGAAAAGACTATCATACCCCCGCTGAAATGTTTAATGATCAATGAGACCATGAAAAATACTGAAATACTCCCCCACAACCAAGGCTTCAATTTTTTCAACCAAAGCGCAAAATGATAATTTAACTTTATGTGAAAAGACAATATTAGCCATATCCCAAGCATTCAGAGCTTGAAAAATCCACTGTGCAAGTCTACAATGGAATATGTCTTAGTCCACAGTACGCTTGCACAGGGTTGCCAGACCCAAGACTCTTAGGTCAACCCGGGAAAATTAAATAAAAAAATTATTTGAGGTTTTAATATTTTATATAAAAAAATTAAGAAACAATCCATATGGATATAAACTAAAAGATTATTTCAAAATATAGGGATATAAACTAAAAGATTATTTCAAAATGTTGTTTTTATTTCACTTAGAAAAAGATATTATCTTATCCTATTAAGTTGAAGTATTTAAACCAAAAATATTTTTTTCATTTTCTGTTTGTCTTTTTCGTAGTCGAGTATTACAGGTGTGTTTTAATGGGGGACCTATATTTCACCTGGAGTGCAGTATTATGTATGTTCAAACATACATGAAGATGAATGCAACATATTGGGTATGGATTCGCCTTTTGAGGGGTGGCATAACAATCGCTATTATTTAGATACGTGGTTAGATCCGAATCTGATATTCATTGCAATGCCGAGAGGAGATCTGTTTAGCCTTTTATCATCTGAGCTTTCAGCCACATTCTTAGTGTCTTTCATTATGCATTTAATATCTTTGAGTAGCGGTATCTCACCGACATCCAGTTTAGGGTAATCTCCTTCGGTCATTTGCAAAGATTCAGACTCGAGTCCATACTTAACAGTTGTTATTTTATGAATAGCGATCATTATGTCACCCGAAAACCCTGTAATAAAGATGCTTACACATTTAAGCTTATCTCAGTGAAATTACGCAGGGATCAACCTAAAGGGTAGGTTCTAGTCATTAAATGCATTGAGGTAATTTTGCTATCTAGTCTCAACGATCTTTCACATGCTCAGTGATCGTCCTCGAAAGGTTGATATGAGGTTTACAATCAGCATGAAGATAGAGGCCCTGAGTAATATTAGTTTGGCATATCGACCACTGTCGTGCAAACAATCATGCGAGAGTTGGATAGTTTCGCAAGCCTTACCTAAGTTAAAGCCATTGGGGTGTCGTTACTCCTCCACTTATCTTAAAGTTGATATCATGCGTATTTTAAAAATAAGATGAGTGATGTGTGAAGGCCTTAGATCCATATCCAATATATATATATATATATATATATATATATATATATATATATATATATGCATGATAAACATGAATAACCATGCATGCTAAAACAATAAAAAGAGCAAAAATAAAGAAATAGAATTTGATAAACTCAACATAGCCACAACAAAGAAAACAGTACGACAAATATTGTTTAGCAATAAAAAAGACAAAAAGACAGGGTGATGGATTAACATATTTTATACACAACTCAATAGCTTAAAGAAGCCCATGAATAGAAGGGTCCAAGACAGGGTGATGACCTAACATGCATAAACTTGACATAATAACATCCTCAGACGACGTGAGTCTAGTTTTTTTTTCCAAATCCAACATCCTTGAGCTCAACAACGTGCTAGACCTAAACGCTTATAGATCTAGCAAGAAATCAGACCCAATACCCTTGGGCTCAACTACATGCTAAGTTTAAGCACCTATAATTCTAGCAAGATGCCAAAGCAAACCTTTTTTGGGTTCAGCTACATGCTGAGCACAAATACCTGTAGGTCTGACAAGATACAAGACTTAACCCTTTCGGGCTTGGCTACACACTGAACCCAAATACTTGTGGGTCTGGCGAGATGCTATACTCAAACCCCTTTTATTCATACTGACCCAAGTGCACATGTATCTAACACAACGCCAAATCTTAGGATAATCATTCCTCTACACCCTTAAGTATATGAAATTCTTCTAAGAGCCGACTATATTTTAATTGACATTAATGCCATAATAGGGTTATTCCCATCATTATTAAATGTTATGTGTGAAATAAGGTATACAAGTTTTCTATAGCTTTATTGTTTGTTCAACAACACTAATGGTGTAAGGGTAATTCCTATTAACATTAATGTTGTGTAAGAAGAGATTTCCATCAGTATTAATGTTGATGTAATGAACTTTTTAATTACTAAGATATTCAAGAGGAAAAGACTTTTGGCCTCTTAAGTAAAATAAAAAGGCTCAAAGTAGAAAGGTTATAAATATCTATCGAACCACCCAGGTAAAAGGATTCACGATCTTTATTCTCTTATCATACATTCTAAAAGCATTTATTATACAAAAACTAAGATAAGTGTTCTTGTTCTTAGAGTTTAATGTTCTTCTCTTTATTTATTACAATTTCTTACCATAAAACCACTAGTTTAATACTTAGAAGGTCTCTAAATCAAACAAAATAAATTGTTTTGTAAGAATCGAGACTTCTACCACTAATCATTTGCTCTTCATGTCCATAGAATTCGGGTGCTATAAATCTTAGGGTTATTGGAGGCTTACCTGGTCGTTAATTTTAGGGTCCCGGAAGATTAGTCGAGGTGCGCATAAGCTGACCCAGAGACCAACAATTACCAAAAAAAAAAAAATTAACATGGATGTGTGATCATTTATTTTTTTTAAATACTATTATTAAGCATATTGGATCATGAGAGATCATCAGTATTGTAATATTTTTCTCCTTTTCAAATGGCTAAATAACAAGTAGCGCACGTTTCCTTCTCTCATGTCTTAATTAGTTTAACTTCGAGAACAAGTTAAATTCATTTCTTTTAATAAAAAAATGTTAAATATCTTTATCAACAAAATAAATGGCATTAATGGTCATCGAGAACAACTAATGAGGTCATGCAAGCAAAGAGGAGGAAGAAGTTGCTCATGCTGTAAGACTATAAATTTCCACGCAATTAAGTCATTGTTCATATTACTTTTCTTTTCTGCTAGGGCATCTAAAATGATTGTCTTCCAAAGTCTTACATCTATGATATTACGGACTTGCCAAAATATAATTTTTAAAAAATTTTATTTTTGGTATTACCATATTAAAACAACTCAAAAACATAAAAAATTTAATTTAAAGTAAAAAAATTTAATTTTTTTTTAAATATGGTTGAACCGCAAAAAAAAATAACACACTACCATAATTATATGCCATCACGTCAAAATCAGTTAAATCTAAGCCCTCTATGATAGTTTTTAAAATTATAGCAATGATTGATTTTCAAAGTTTTTTTGTTGAAAATATATTAAAATATATTTTTTTATTTTTTAAAATTTATTTTTGATATCAGCCCATCAAACTGATCTAGAATATAAAAAAAATTACAAATATTTTTTAACAGCAAAAACAAATATACTCATATCTGCTACTGTTATATCCGATGCCTTGGCCATAAGATGCCACAACAAAATTTTGCACGAGTTTGTGAGCATATTCAAATGGGGCCAAGCTCTGCTGTATGGTAATGCAGCTCTGAGCCAAAATTGACTCCAATCAATCTAATTTTCTTGTGCCGATGATGCAAGTGTTGAAACTTATGAATGAGCAGTGAGATTAATAATATATAATGAAGGAAGACTGCTTTTGTCTTTGTCATGTACATTTGCCCTCCAATATCAATTATTAATCTGTTTTTTTGTCATTTATACTTCAAAACCTTTGTTTCTAGCAATGTGACACGAAAGAAAGAAAAGGTTGGACTATTAGTTGTGCTTTAGCCAAGATATATTATATCACCAGCCACTAAGCTGGGCCCAAAGCTGAGTGTGATACGTTTGGCCGCCTCCTCCTCCGCCTCCGCCTCCTAGTGAGGGCTGGGGCCTTGAAGAAATGGATGGTGCATCACCACTCAACCGCATGTCTTGAGCATTACTCGGTTCCTCGTTGCACATGTTGGAATGCGCAAAAGTAGTATAAAGTATGAACTCAATCATGACTTTTGGTTAGAGTCCTGAAAACACATCCCAAAATTCCATTTCAAGTGTCTTTCTTGTGTGTCTTAACTAAGAAGATGTATTGAATGTAAACATCCGAAGCACACTTGAAGAATCAAATGAAATGGAAAATTATTTTCTAACAACTAGCTCCATGAAAATAATCCAAGCCCCATTCAATTCACCTGCCAAATGCTCTGCAATTAATATTCATAGGCGGTATCACAAGCTCATCACTTTCGTCAAAATTACAGCAAAAAATGCGTTGGCGCAAAAATGGCTTTCAAACAAGTTGCTGGATTCATTCTGACAGCTTTCAGATTAGTGTATTCAAGATTACAAATTAAGGTTTATAGCCATTCTAATTGCCATGGAAGCTCTAAGGAAATATACAAACTTTACTTACAGCTAGCAATCACTGTACAGGAAGGAAACTGGTAAAAACTAAGCATGTGTATCGTGGAAATGGAAAGATCCAAGTGCCTGAGTTAGCCTCAAAGACACAGACATCATGTATATAGCCAAGAGCCCTCCTCCCAGAACCCAGTTAAGCTTCATATTTCTCCTTGGTAAAACAACAAGTGCCCAAAGCAGGCCACCTACCAGAAAGCCTATTGTCTCCAAGAGGTAGGGATCTTTTGGGATCACAACAGATGATGGGTAAGCATACCAGGCTGAGCCAACCAGAGACAACCCGAGACCGAAAAGGATGTTGAAAATGGGACCTGCATAACAGCCTGATATAGCTACTTGTGCGCCTTCAGGGCCACCATTCATAGCCAATATCAAATTTGTTATCAAATCACCAATTGAGTTTCCCCAGGAAAGAACTGTTAATCCTAGTATAGAAGGACTTATTCCAAATATAAACCCGAGTGAAACTATCAAGCCCACCAATTCCTGAGCTATTATATAACTCCATGTAACACTCATTAAGAATCCTCCTGCTAGCCAAGGAAGCAGGCACTTCTGTGGTGGACTTGACTTCTCAGTTGTTACATATGCAAGAACCCCAAATGTCATTCCCAACATCAACCCAATTCCATATACTATTAGGCTTGTGTTGAGGGTGGCGCTCTCACCCTGGGCATTCCAAAGAGCTGATAAGAGAACTGGTGCCATTGTCACTGAAGCAACTGTGGCTGGCTTGGACCATCTCTTTTCACAAACAACAGGAATTGTCAGTCTCCTAGGTAAGTAAAGAGGCATCTCAAGGATCCGGATGAGCATGCTACAAGGAGCTGATAATCGTGCACAAAAGCAACATTTGTTCATTTCTACTTCAATACCACACTCCATATCACATCCCTTCACATAATTTTGCTCCCCTTTTTCCATGCTGCTTAAAATTGGTATATTCAAATCACTGCCATAACTTGAACTAGCGTTCCTTTCGCTTTCATTTCCACCACCATTCCAATGGACTTGCAGGACGTAAACAATCATGAAGTAAACAATATACATCGACAGAAACCCCATTGCACCCCACAGATTGATTTTGCCATGAATCAGGATGAAAGTTAAGGATGCAAGAACTAAAAGGAAGAAGCAAACATCCCTAACAAAGGCACACCTGTTGACTCTAAATTCCTCTTGCTTCACCAAAATGCTTATGATTCCAACCACAACACAAGAAACAAAGGAAGCACCACCTAGTACTGTATTAAAACCAACGTTAGATGTCCCGTCACCCATAAAAGACACTAGGCTGGCAAAAACATCAGGGGCACCATTGCCAAGTGAAAGGAGGGTAATCCCAGCAATTGTAGGAGACAAATTCAACAGCTTAGACAATTTTTCAAGTGAAGAACAAAAGTATTCAGAAGCAGTGTTTCCCAACAGGTAAAACAATACCAAGAGCCAAAGAAAAGAAAGACAATAGCCCAAAAGAGGAAATCTTCCAAGATTGCAATAGAAAAGGTAAAGATAGTCAATATAGCCTTGGGAGACGCATGGGATATTTGATTTAATGTAAGAGCACTTGGCTTTGTAGTCATCCAGACTATGCAACCCCTGGCAGTCTTGTCGATCATTTTCCTTGAAAGATTGAGAACTCCCCAGCACAAGAAACCCAGCAGAACTGAATTGCATGATCAAGAAAACACATGCCACCAGGAGAAAAGAGATATTTAAGAACAAGACATATTTCTTGTGCTCAGATATGGAGACCATGGTGCCTAATAGAGAAAACTCGATCAAATTCCCTCTTGACCACAAAAAAAGGTAATTAAAAAATCATGATGAAGGAACAGGGCCTATAATCACCAGACTCCTAGTTTCATCCAAGACAACATTAACTTAGCCAAATTTGAATGCAACAGCATCAAAGAAAGAGATGGAGAAGCCAAGGAAACAACTCAATCAAAACCCTTTACCTAGACAACAAGATCGCACTAAATCAAGGAAAAGAACCGGGTACAGGACAGTAGAGGCAGATAGATTTATTCTAGAAAATATTCTTCTGAAAAATTTGGTTGAGAAATGAAGACCATTATACCAAATACAAAACAAAAAAAAACAAAACTAACCCCTTTGATGATACGTGTTTCGAAGAATGCTGGTTTGAGGAACGCAAATCGGAGGAATCTCCTGATTTAGGGCTGTGAAGGCAAAGCAAAGAATCTGGAGGGGACCAGAGGAGGCAACAATAGCATCAAGATATTATACAACGAGTGAGAGAATCATCCATCACTGTTCAGCAAGAGGGACACGGTTAAGGAAGGACTGGGACACTTGCTTTTCTAACAATTGCAACATGACATCGATGTAACTTAATGTGTCAGACGTCGTATGGCATGGAGGAAAGTGATCTCACTGAGCATGTGATCCTTGCGTGTATTACTCTCAATGGTGCAAGAAGCATCTCTAAGAACAACCTAGCAGAGAGATTTTGTTTTGTAATATTTTATTTCCCTTTTCCATTTCCTCTACATAGATTTGGGAAATTGATTATAGCCACCAGCCTACTTCATCCGTCTCATTGATCTCCACTTGGCCGACCACACCAGATCCCAACTGATTAATATATTGATTTCAGTTCCATTATCTTCTAAGGAAACTTTAGCGCCCGACATCTCTTGAAACACGTTGGAAGCCAAAAAAAAACAATTCTTTAAGATAAACGACAAACTCAGAGGAAGGGAGAAATAGATTTTAGATAAATATCTCCAAGTCCTAGCCCTCTCAGATGCTTGCTGTGTCGGTAGTTCTCGGGAAACAGCGTTGAGTATAAATCTGAAATTTTATTTTATTTTTTTAATATTTTTAAATTATTTTAACCAGTTTATATATATATTTGACAATCCATGGACATGAGAGTATTCCAGCTATAGCTTTTCCACTGCTTTAATTAATTATCTTTGTGCGTTATCCAAATAACGAGGATTAACCACAAAGTCAATGGTTTCACATTAACTGTGAATTTATCAGAGTCGGGACTTCATAGCTTCATCACATGATTTTGTGTGGATTACATTTTTTGAAAGGGCAATTTATAATTTACATATCGTTTTCCAATATGAAGTCTTTTATTTATTTATTTTCCCTGGCAAATCAGTGCATCACCAGCCCAAAAATCGTGTGAAACAATTGACTAATAACTATTCAAAATATATTTATTTATTTTCATCATACATCATAATATATTTAAAATATATTTAGTGATATGATTAATTCTTTAAAATTAATCAGCCAATGAAGCTTGCTGAAGAATTATTGAACACTACAAAAAAATATATAGTAATTAGCAACGGATTACTCCGTTGCAAATAACATTAAAATCCGTTGCTAAAATAATTTAGCAACGGAATCAGCTACAGTAAAAATTGGATGCAGATTTGTCGCTGCTGAGTTTTTTAGTAACGGAAAATCCGTTGTTTACAATCAGCAACGGATTATCCGTTGCAAAACTAGCAACGGAATCTCCGTTGCTCATTTTAGCAACGGATTAGTTTTGTAAATCAGCAACGGATTCTCCGTTGCTGATTCATGCATCACTTACAATCACCAACGGAGAATCCGTTGGTGATTATATTTACTTTTTATTAAATTATTTTTTATTTATTTATTAAAATGACTTTTAATTTATTTATTTATTTATTTATGAATATTTTAAAAGTTGTAGAATATATATAACCAACATAAATTAATATTAAAAATAATTATATCATTAATAAAAAATAGAATAAAAATAATATTCATATTATAAAAATTTTGTTAAACTTGCATTGGTACATTTAAGTTCAAATACACTAAAAAAAACAACAAAAGATACAATCATGGTGCTGGTTGCAAAGACGAACCATGATATTGTGGATCAACACAAAATTGATCAGGATATAAAGGCCGAGGTGTAGGTCGAAAAATTGGTTGAGATGTGGGATCCATAGGTGTCATTATCTGAGGAGCCATAGGTGGTGGTATTAATGGAGTCAAAGGTGGTGGCATACCTTGATCAATATTTGATGTCCCACTATGGTATTCAAGATTGTTTACAAGATATTTTTTCATGGAATCCATTTGCCGTTTCATTTCAAGAATAAAATCATCTTTTTTCTTTATCTCCTCTTCTTTATCCTTTATCTCTTTTTGCAATGCTCGATACGATGAACTGAGATATGATGACTCCACCGAGTAGAAATATAGTTGTTAGCTGCCCAGAATTATGTTGATTGGTGGGAATTACAGCACCCTCAAAATTTAGGAAATCCCACATTCCAATCTCAAAATTTTAGAAGTTTTTAATTTTACAAGTTCTGTACTCTTAAAATTAATTATTTTTCTTATTTTAATGACATTACGTTTCATGAATGCTTTTGAAAAATATTAAAAAAAATTATTTTTTTTTTAAATTAATATGTTTTTTGATATTTTCAGATCATTTTAATATGTTAATGTCAAAAATAATTTTTAAAAAATATAAAAAATATTATTTTAATATATTTTAAAATAAAATACATATTAAAAAACTATCATTATCACAACAACCACTCGAGTTCACTCTCTCGTGACCAATGGGAGCCCAAAGTCACTCCAATATCTTCTCTCTTCTTTCAATATCTTCTTCTTTTCCACTTTTCAACGTGTCTTGTTACAATAGATTTGTTTTTGTTTTATTATTTTAACATCAAGAGCCGAGACCCTTTCGTGCTAGACGTCGGTTCCTCCCTGCATCTTAGCAGACGGCGTGAACTTCACCGCCGCACGAAGGTGAGGAAGGAAACCCGGGCATCAACGTGTTGACTTTATCCTTTGAATTCCTTCTTGGATTTTGTATTAAAATCCCACTCTGCACCCTGGCTGGAGGTCATTGGTTAGTAGGGTTGTCATCCGTCGAAGAAGAAAAGGCACTTGTCTTATCTTTCCCAGTAATAAATTATCAAGGACGGTGACGGAGGAGCATCATTTTCCTTATCTTGATGCCGACACCAGTAATAGTGAAAGAATCAAATCCCATCCCGCCGCCCGTCTTCTTAGCTAGCTGGACTAACATCCTTTGCCTATTACTGTTGTGGTGAAAATGATTGTTGATTATCAGTGCAGAAGCTCGTCTAACGCGCGGTTCCTTATCCATTACTACTTTGTTCATCACCTCCTGACTTATCTTAGTGCCGTTTCGAGGTATTTATTTAGAATCAGCACTGTGGCAAAAAGGAGTTTTCAAAATATCACAGATAGAACACGATGCACAGGTCTCACATACCGCGAAGAACAAAACATGATCAAGGTCATACATACACCATTAATTAATACACGTAGGTCTTCTATGCAGAGCTTGTCTCATAACACTTTTTTTTTTTTAACATTCGAGGAAATCTCACCCTCCTGGAAAGCATATTTTATGGGTTCAGGTGAGGGAGTAAAATCCCGGTTGTCCCAGGTTCTTACAAGAGGTGCACACTCTGATTCGAACTCGAAACCGATTGTGCAGATCTCAAACTTTTTACCATTACGCTACTTCTCTAAAAAACTTGTCTCAGAACACACTTTCGCATCAGTGTAACAAATCAACTTATTATTATGTTAATGTACCGTATCATGCAGCTAGCTAAATATCTAAGTCAGTGCGACGATATCGCTCTATAAATATCTGATTTTTCATGGCATGATGAAGGTTTATATACAACCAATAATTGTCCCTTTTATAATAATATACAATTCTTCAACTGTATATATTAATATTATCAAAGATATTAATTAAAATAACTGTAAATTAACTCGAATATCTATATAAATATATGCACTTCAAGTTGCTGCATTATCCAATCATATTAATGTATTTTAATAATGACAAAATAGTGCATTCAAACCATTATTAGCAATACATCACTGCCAACTACTATCAAATTATTAGTGAACTATGTCCGTGTCGTTTATTAAAATATAAAATAGATATATTACAAAATAATTTGACATCCAAGAATAATTTAATTAAAAAAACAAATAAAACACATGAGGTGACGCATGATTTTGGATATAATGCCTGGACCCACACTAGCTAATATGACAAGGCATAAAATTACTATAGTTCTTCATGGGTAAAATGCCTTGAAATAACGTCGACACGTCCTCTCAATGGTCAATACTATAGTTTTAAGACCCGACATTATTTAAAATTCAAGTTCCAGATTTTGACTGAATTATCAAGTTTTAATTGAATTATTGAGTCAATCTGATTAATTTTTTTAAATTTGTAAAATAATAATAATAATAATAAAAAATCAACGGATTTGCAACCGGGTTGTCGGGTCAACCCGCCGGGTCAGCTGGGTCACACCAGATTTTTTCTTCCCCTGTTTTCTTTTAAACTCAATCCAGTTCCAACCTCGAATCAGCCGGGTCCCAGATTGATCTACCAGGCTAGACCAGGTTTCAAAACTATGCTCACAGCCTCCTGTAAAAATTGATATTCCTTCTCTAGTTCGCACCATTATACAGACGAGAGAATATCCTTCAATCCTTTTTGTTTCTCCATCTTGTTAGACACTCATCTACCTTTGGCTCCTTATATTCAGGCCGCAGTGATAGGCTAAGTAAAGGTTAAGAATTAAGAAGCACATAAATTTTTATACATGGTGTTAGAATAGGAAGGGTTCATAAATTGTACATGATCAACTTTTTATAAGGTGCAATATGCAATAAAGTGTAAGTTAATTGTTCATCGAACCTCTTGTCGATTACCAATCTAAAAGGGTCTCACTTGAAATAAGTCAATTGTAAGATTAAATAAGCCAATTATCAGATTAAATAGATTAATTTTAGGGGTCAATTTGTATTTCTTACCAAATTTAGAGGACCAAATAAAAAATATCATAAATTCATAACCATACTGAAATTTTATCTATAATTCATCTTTAATTATGTCCAGAATCTCGAATTATGCTTTGGGTACCAATTTGCAATTTTAAAAAAATTAGGGATTGAATTGAATTTTTCACAAATAAGGGACCAAACTGAAATTTTGTTATCATGAACCTCAAACCCAGATTTTTCCACAAATTACCTACTAATCCATACAAATCTCTAACTTATTTTCATCATTTAAATAAATTATAATTCAAAATTATTATCCTTATCCAAAATCTTCTAAAACCAATCAATTAAACTCTTACCTTTACAATTAATTCTTCCATTAAACTTCACAACACCACTTAAAATCTCTATAAACTCAAGAATCTTAAAATCAAATCTAAACTCGAGAATCATGCAAACAAACCCGAAATCTTACCTTAAAAGTTAAGAAAAACCATTTCTTCTTCTTCTTTTGGTTTCATTTCCTTAAAAATTTTGTACACTTCTTCTTCTTTTCTGTCTATTTATATTTATCAACTTTTTACAATTACTAAAATATACCTCACTCATTTATACCTAATGTTTACTCCTTCAAGGATATTATTGTCCTTTCCTATTAAATTTTTCTTTTTTTTTTGTAAAAAAAGAAAAATATTTAAAGCTACCCTTTTCTTGATAAAATTTAATTTAGTTACTTTTAATGGGTTTAAAAATTAAAGAATTATTTTTAAAAAAGATAAAAAATAAAATAAAAATGGAAAACTGATGGGTTGGGACAGGAATGATATTGAGTGACAAATGTATTGGGCTAAAGTTTGTGCTGAAATTCAAACCCACAAACCCATCTATAACTATAAATACGGATCTCTCACTCGCCAAGCTTTCTCAGCTCTCTTCTCCATCGTAAACAACTAACAAACGGGAGGCACCAAAAACCAAAAGATAAAAAAGAAACCAGAAAACAGAATCGATTTCCCCAAAGTTTGAGTTTTGGGTTTTTTATAATTCGAGAATTGTAAACATAATAGCTCTGTGTTTTTGTATTGATTCAATTATTTAACTTTTCTTTTCTTTTTTGGGTTCGATGGATTCTACCATTAGAATTGGTTCATCAATTGTTTTTCCCATTTCTTCTTCTTCACCAAAATTATCAAATCTACGGAGCAAAAATAAGATTGAATATGGGTTTCGATTCAGTGGAAATGGGTGCATCTCTGCAATCACTCATAATGGCTCTGTTTCTCCCTCTGCTGCTTCTCATGGGGTTAGTTTCTTTTTGGTTTTTTTTTTTTTGGTATATTTTTCTTCTCTCAATTTTATTGGAATTTAGGAGATCGCTTGTTATTAATTTAATTTTTTTTGTTTATTTTCTTCTGTGTATCAACAAATTTTGCCATGATTACTGTTGTTCACTTGCATTTCTCATTTTTAAAATGAGAGGAGGGTAACCATTGTCTAGGCCGTTGTTAGGATTTATAGAAAGGTGCAATGTAGAACCCAATGAATGAGGGGAATGCTAAATAAATTGACGTCTTTTTATCAATTTTTACTCCCAAAATAACCACGAGATTTTAAAATGATTTTGCCGGTACGTTTGGTAGATATGTGAATGAAGTTCATGGATGCTAATTCTTGTATGATTATTGTTATGCTGTTGGTTTTTCATTTTCATGTGTTTTCCAATGCACAGCTTCCTCAGAAATTAATTCTTTGATGTTTCAGGAGTCAAGTTCAGTGGGAGATGTGCATAGAAGAAGAAGCAGTCTTGAATCTTCGTTTCGTTATGACAAGCCTATACCAGAGGAGAGAATTGAGGAGCCTGTTGGCATTTCATTGGCTGAAAAAGTAATTGGAGATAATCCTCGGTGCACTGATTGCCAAGCCAAAGGCGCGGTTCTTTGCACCACTTGTGCTGGTTCAGGCTTATATGTTGACTCTATATTGGAAAGTCAGGGCATCATTGTCAAGGTTCGGTGCTTAGGTAAATTTGCTTTCACTTCACAGAGCATAATCTAACAGATGCAGTATACTTGTACGTTCTGTTATCTGAACTCCACCTAGCACTCCTATATCCCCCATTTTGATTTGTGCTTATTTTAGGATCATCCAGATCTAACTTGAAGTTCCATACCGTATCATGTTTCCAATGAACTTACTTTGATAATTGATTTGGCTTCTTTCACTATGACAAGTGACTAGTTCTGGGAGCAACTATTGAAATAGATGCCTTGAAAATACTTGCATGTTTAAAGTATAACCTCTATTGATATGAAACTAGAATTTCTTTCACTTTCTTTTCTCTCTCTCTCCTTTATGTTTTCTCAGATTAGAACAATAGGTTAGTTTTCAGATATTGCTTTTGTGTTGCTGCTACTGCCACTTTCCTGGGTATGGCTTACTCTTGTGGCATATGACCCATTAGTAATCTGTCCTGCTTTGACAATTCATTTTTTTTTCTATTGCTTTAGGTTGTTTTTATAATGCACTGATTTCTATCTTTATTTTTCACCTTTTTTGAACTCATTTATGAACTTGTTGATTCTAGCTTCATTTTAGTTGTAATCATATTTCTCAACTGATCAGCACTTTCTCAGGGCTTATTATCTGCATGTCCTGAGTTTTTCTGGAAATTAGTAATTTTGTATCTTGAGAAAATGCAATTTAATTTGTTCTGGCTTGTGCAAGCCCTTTGTGCCTAGTCTCTACAGGACCTTTTTCTATGTTTTGTCAGCCTTTAAATAAAGCCAGTAATGATACACTATTATTCATATGAAGGCAAATTTACCGAGTAGAACTGGATGTAATGCTACTGTAGAAGAAAACTTGTTTACTACCATACCCTAGACAATGATTGCTAGTGAGAAGATCCCTTCCCCCAAAATAACACAATTAATTACCTGTTTGGGTTCCTTCTTCTCCCCACGTAACTTAATTTATTACTTTTGATGTGTATTCATATTTGTTATTAACTTCAACTCACCAAGAATATATGTTTTTGTGGGTTTGTAATTGAATGAAGTCTTTTTTTTTTCATGTGGTAGAGGGATAGCGAGCTGTACACTTGGTTGTTAGTGTGGGAAGAGAATCTATATCTCTTTTCCACTACACTCTTCTTTATCCTCATTATTTTTCCTACTTTAGTACTAAGCATGATCTCTCAATTCAAATTTGTACTCTCACCATGACTCCAGTCTTTAATCCATATGCAATTGTGCATGCATAATTTGGAACACAAATGCATATGGTTTTTCCTGTGTAAATATTCTGGCAATGCTTGTTTTGTGAAATCATTTTGGTAAATGTCAAATACCATCCCTGGATTGGATCTAGGAAGTTCACAATGTTATTCCTTGAAAGCTATTGAGTGTGGCCTTACAACTGGATGAGTTATTGTCATAGGTTTACTTTTTTACTTTTAGCCATATTAGGAGGATATTAATAAGTTTGCTGTGACTTCACTCTGAGAAGCTTTTTTTAGGAATAAATATTTATATTATTACTGGAAAAAACTAATAGCAACTATATTCGGGTGATCTCATCTGATGGTTTTGTCCATGTAGTGATTAAGAGTGCAGAATATGAGTGTTAAACCTAAAGTTATACTTACATTTTATTGAACATAAAAGTATCTCCATACATTTTGGTAAGTAGCAAATCCTGAGTAGCTCAGCCAGTAGTCGTGCATAGGTCTTGGTCTTGTGGTGTGATTGCTAATGGTAGCTGATTGGTGGTTATCTTGATATGCTTGTTATATATGGCAATGAAAATGATACTATGTTATGTTTTTTTTTTTTTTTTTTTTTTTTTTTTTTTTTTTTTTTGTTTTTGTTGAAACGTTTTTTTTTTTTTTTTTTTTTTTTTTTTTTTTTTTTATTTAAATTTTTTTTTTTTTTTTTTTTTTTTTTTTTTTTTTTTTTTTTTTTTTTTTTTGTAGGTTGTGGTGGAACCGGAAACATCATGTGCTCAGAATGTGGTGGCCGAGGTCATGTTGGACTCAAGTAACTTTTGCGTTTTGCTTTCTCGTTGCATTTTGTTGTACCCTCTTGCTGCAACGCTCACAGTTAGGTTGCCATATTTGTTGTAGTTATGTAGCCTTGCAATGTTGTATTAAAGTTTTTGTGTGTCGACCTTTCCATTTCTCAATGGTACTCTTCCTCTATAATTTACCCTTGATTTTTTGAATGTATCCACTTTATAGGCAAACTATTGATAATGTTTCCACTTCCCTTTTATTCAGTCGGTTTGATGTTGTTTTGCCTTAGAAAGTATCAAAAATGGAGTTCGAAAGAGTTTCTTAACATGATTACACTTGAAATCAAAATTTGGTAATTTGCACTGCATCAGTGCATTGGAATTTTGTCCTTTGTGACCTGAGATCTCCTCCATGGAGTGTGACCATAGTAATCATTTGATTCAAGGGAGTTAAATTCAATATTTTTGAAGATGATCTACGTGCAAGAGAACTTGGGCAGATTATACTGAATATAAAAGCTGACTAATATCTCATTCACAGGATAAGTTCTCTTTTACGAACAAAAAAATTGCAATCCTGACGTGTTTGCAGAATCACATGCCTTTTAACATCAATTGATGTTGCCCTGGTCTACGTGGTGTCTGGTGCAAATATTCAATCTAAAACAATGAATCTGTACTCAGCAAGCGAGATGAAGTCCCCATGATTGTTAATCTCCGTATCTCCGGAACTCTTCAAGGCGAAATAGAATAGCTGGGTCAAGCCGCGAGTTCTGTGGGTTCTCTGTGTAAGCAATGTAGTAAGCTGAAACACATGATTGTAGCCATGCCATTTCTATCCGACACTGCAAGCAAAAACATTGTCTATTAGTTTCTGAGTATTGTTGTAAGAAATGTTTCCTGTTTTGAAGGTTGCTGATCTCTTACCATGAAGTAGCCAATCAGGAATGCATAGATTGACACTTCTGTAGCATAACTCTTATGAACTGCAAATGTCCATGCTCCTCCAACTAGCGTGCATATTGCACCTCCTGCCATCCCAGAGAGAAAACAGAAAGACCCTGTCAGATCTCTGTCAATTATAGGTTCCAACCCAACTCTCTTCAGCATCTCCCATGTATCCATGGATGCCTGCACAAACCCCTTATTATAAACCCCTACTTGCACAAGACCCCACCGATTCCCATAGTTAACCAGAGTCGCAGCAACAGCAGCATAACAATTAGCGCAGGAAAACAAGAACTCGTCTGTGCCCCCCACAATCGAACTTATCGCTCGGGCTGAACCGTGGACTACAGTAATAATCGGCACAAGGACTGAGCTGATGCACACACTTCCCATTGAGTATTTGAATGTGTCCCGTAAAGCAATTCGTAATTCCATATCTACCCCATATGCAAAGTGTAGGTATTTGACGCGTGCAATTGTAACTTGCAACGTGTTTCTTATCACTTGCGTGCTCCATGCCAGGTTCGCAAGGATCGCTAAAATGAACAAGGTGTCCATTACAGTTCCAACAGCAGTGGCTCCGCCAATACCAGATACCAAGAAACAGGAATACACAGTGCCTGTGATGATTGAAAGATTGACCACTGTTGTAGTCTTAGCTGGAGGGGAGGCAGCAGCAATTGATAAAACCTTGGTGGCATAATCGAATCGAGGATTCACCCAACAAGCATAAAGGGATAGGATCAGAGCAAGAACTATTGCAATTACGCCTATTGTTAAACCTGCAGCAGAGCCTATTAGTACAAACAGCACGCCAACTGCACAGGTTAGCAAGGGGCTAAGCCAGAAGGCTGTTCTCAGTGCTCTTGAAGGGTTGCAGAGAGTGAACCATTGCCATGTGAAAGCCACAATTCCAGCGCATCCTGTTGCAGTAAGGAGTGGAGGATACCACTTCTTGGGATGAAAATGGTGGCTGTGGGCAGAGAGTAGGCCACGGATGGTGAGGCAGATTACTAGGATGGCGATTAGGACTATGTGCAAAAAAAAAAGTACTCGAAAGAGCCTCTGTACTGTTAGCCCCGCCACCATTGCGGTTTCAAGCTGGATGCTTGATTCTTCAACCTGCAAAAATATTAACTAAGCCAGTTGGTAGATAAGTTACTAAGTCAACTCACTGTATCTGATGCTCAAGAATTAAAAAAATGAATGATAGTACTCTAAAGAAAGGAATAATTAGCAAGAAATAAAGAAGAAATGCCACCTATAAGAGAGAGGGTGGGGCTTGCTGGTGACGAAGAAAGATGATAAACCTTGGGGATTTTGAGAACCTTTTGACGTAGAAGGAGAATGGAGGAAGAAAACAGAATCAAGAGCTTGATTTGAGAGAGGAATGGAACCTGGTTGGGGATTATGTATGGAAGTTTTTCCTCTTGAACTTGAATGTGAATGTTCTGCACGTTAATAACTGTAACTGCATCATTATTCATTTCCTTGGATCTTTTCATTGATGGCTATTAAATTTTACACTCAAAGTCTTGGTCTTTCTCTGCTTAAAACAAACAACCTCTTTGTTTTATTATCTTCCACTTTCTTGGCGGCCACGATTCTCCAAAATCACAGGCCTCAAAGTCCTCAAACATCGTTCTATCACTCCTGTTTTAGTACTGTTCTTTACAAGTCAAAGGGTATAAATATGTCACTGTTAAGACCTAGACTTTTAACTTGTGAAAGCCTTCTTTGACAAAATCTTGTATATTGCAAGAAACTGACCAAGTCCCTTCTCCTTCACATTAAATTTCCTCTCAATCTGATCACGTATTAGCTTGTGTGTGAGTTTTGGGTTTAATGAGTGGTGCAATATTGACTTGGAAGGTAGAGAAGTTAAGAGATAGGTCAACAGAGGTGACTTGTCGAAGGGGTTTCTTATCTCTCTAAGCTATTTCTCGTGATGCAGTTAGCTTTGCTTAAAGAAAGTGCAGAAAAAGAAAAGGCGCAGCTGTTTCTTTATAGAAAGAGTGATGTTTGGTAGGTTTAACTAAATCTGTCCATCAAATACTGAAGAGATCCTCTTCCAAAAGATAACCAAGGTTCAATGTTACTCGATCATCTTCAGTACTGGGAAATTACAAGTGGAAGATTCAAATGTAACGCAATCTTGGACAAGACTTTAGACTGGATTGAAGATGGGGGCCAGGATCAAGGGCGGAGCCAGGAATTTTTCCTGTCCTGGGCTATGATATAAGTGCATATAAATTATTTTTTAAGATCAATCATTCACTTGGATATATAAATTTGTTAGGTTAACAGTAAAGTTTTAATTTAAA
>Ga0325405_1000015_pt1 | contig 144744 bp, 68 predicted proteins | sample PopdelMetagenome_21_FD_205663 | JGI IMG/M metagenome (GOLD analysis project Ga0325405, IMG submission 205663) | Populus deltoides microbial communities from Bellville, Georgia, United States - Xylem-Control-R2 | ecosystem: Host-associated > Plants > Phyllosphere > Stem > Wood/Secondary xylem...
AGTTCTCATTAATTTCTTCCTCTTCTTCTTTATTATTATTAGTACTACTACTACTACTACTATTACTACTACTAATATTGCTATTATTATTATTATTATTATTATTATTATTATTATTATTATTATTTACATTCTTGTTATATTTTATGTACTTTAAGTATGCTCTGTGTTTGATCAAGGATCCTGACATTGTTGGTCTTGCCTTGTTTATTCGCATCAGAAATCTGTTTATATTATATAATATATCTTTTTGATCTTTTCATAAATTCAGTATATAGGCTGGAAACCTGTGACCTGATTTTTTAGATCATTTTTAAGTATAACAACGCCACGTACTGAGTATTATTATTATTACTATTACTATTATTGTTACTATTATTGTTGTTATTGTTGTTGTTGTTGTTGTTTTATTAATTATAATTTATACAATTAACCTCTCTGTGGTTCGACCCCGGTCTTGCCGGGTTATTTATTACTGTGACACTCCTGCACTTGGGATAAGACATCAACTTTTTGATCGTGTCAACCAACATGTAGGATGTTTTCACGCCATTTAGGCAGCATATGAGGGTCATCTGATTGCCAAACGATAGGTTCTAGAGCAATGTTAGAATCGTCTCGATAACCTCTCCATCTTTAGATAATGTTTATGGACAACGAACCTCTGGTATGGCATTGATGTTGTTTTTGTTTTTTTTTTCTCTCCTCTTTGATTTTCATTTTTGACCCTCTAATTTTTTATAGCAGCTCTTCAATTTGTTTTTTCTTCATATTTGATCTCTATTCTTTTGATTACTATTTGTTTTATTTGAGATAATTTTTAATTATTTTATGATTTCATTCTCCTCCTTTTTAAAAAAAAAAAATTGATCATCTTTTTTTATTACTATTTCTTTTTGCTTTGAAAAATTTAAAAATTGATATTTTTTTATTTCATCCTTCAACATTAAATTGATTGAGAATTGAGTTTCTCGATTGAGCCTAGATCTAGGATTTCACGGATTGTAAGTTTAAGAAATTAACCTAAATTTAGAAGATTCATCTAAGATTGTTTTTTTTTTTCTTAAGTTCATATTTTTTTTTAGTTTCATCATTCAACATTTATTTAATTGGAAATTAGGCTCTATTTTTTGTTTTTAAATTACTTTTTATAGGATTTTCTACTAACTTTGAAAATAAATCGGGTTATTTTAAGTCTTTTTAATTGTCATTTTTTGTTAAATTCATCTTTTTAAAAGATTTTTTTAATTAAATTAGATTAATTGATTAAATATAAGCATGAGATGCTCATTTTATGATATTTTGCTTGGATTGTTTTCCGGGTGGTTGCTCTAACAGCACATATGACCTCTTTTAGTGTCACCATTTAGCCTTTTAAAGTGATGCTAGAACTGTCTATGTGAGTTTTACTAGTTGTAGAGCGGTGTCTATGATGGAGCAACGACAAATCTCCAATGTGTTTTTTTTTTTTTCTACCAAGTATGATACTGTCAACTAAGTTTTTATAATTATTATTGTTATTTTTTGTCAATATTTTTAATATAATATGAAATTCAATAAAATGAATAATCATTGTCTTATATTATTAAATTAATTTTGATAATAACTTATATGTTTTTTGACTAATGTAGACTTGCATAGTAGATTTTCCAAGCTTTGAAGACTTGTGATGAGGATATTGTTGTTTTTTCACAAAAAGTTATATTATCATTTTATCATTTGATTGAAAAAATTGAAGTTTTAGTTGTAGGGATATTTCAGTATTTTTTATAGGCTTATTGGTCGTTAAATGTTTCAACGAAGATATAATAGTTTTTTCCACGATTATTTATATAGTAAAAATACTATTTTACACCAAGGTTAATAAAATTAAGACTCGTTGTCTAGGTCTAGGGTTTTTTGACCTTTCACAAACTGTTAAATAGTTAAAATATATCTTTAGCTTTGAAAAAAAATAAAAAATAAGCTTTGTTTATGGTTACTTTTGTTTTTTTGTGTAATTTTCTATAATTATGAAAAATATTTTGGCATTTTAATATTATTTTATTATTTTTAAATTTTAAAAGTTGTGCTGGATATATGTTCATGTGAGTCTGATAAGCAAATAACATCTAAATAACGTGAATTTGATATATTTATTTATATGGATGACATGGATATAATATCTAACCTAATATTTTTAATATTTATTTTATATTTTTAAAAAATTAATATTGACCGCTCTTCATAGGAGGATCAATATCAGTCGAACCCAGTCCATGTTACTCTTTCCGGCACGGAGGGAACTTGAATTGCTCTCAAAGCCTAACTCTTATTAAAAACTGTCTTGCAAAATCAACCAAATCGAAACATGGGTCAAGGACCATCGGGCGGTCTGAATCGGCAACTCCCAGGAGACAGAAAACAAGATGGAAGCGACAAGAAAGACAAGAAATTTGAGCCGGCGGCTCCACCAGTGCGCGTGGGCCGCAAGCAGCGGAAGCAGAAAGGCCCAGAGGCGGCTGCACGGCTGCCTACGGTGACGCCTCTTACAAAGTGTAAACTGAGACTGCTAAAACTGGAGCGAATTAAGGATTATTTGTTGATGGAAGAGGAGTTTGTGGCAAATCAAGAGAGATTGAAGCCACAAGAAGAGAAAGTGGAAGAGGATAGATCCAAGGTTGACGATTTGAGAGGCTCACCTATGAGTGTCGGAAGTTTGGAGGAGTTGATTGATGAGAATCATGCTATTGTTTCGTCGTCAGTTGGACCTGAGTATTATGTCGGGATTTTGTCTTTTGTTGATAAGGATCAGCTTGAGCCTGGTTGTGCTATCTTGATGCATAATAAGGTAATTTGGGTTTTTCAAAGTTTGTACCTTTAAGGGTTTTGAGTAATATTTACTAGTTTCGAGTGTTATTTTTGTTGCAAAGTTTCAAATTATGGTTTGTATGTTTGAAATGAGGGGTTTTGTTTCATGAGTTGTTTAGGTTTTGGACATGATTAATACGAACTTCATCATAAGCTAGTAACTAGTTACGTTGGTTTAAGGTGTTGTAAGAAAGTAATGATCTAGGTTTGGATTGGTAATGGTTTTGTGTTGTATGGTATTTGAATTGAATTGAGGAGTAGAGTCTTGCCTGCTGCATCTTTAAGTGCTGTTGTGAACTTGGAATGTTTTTTGTGAGAAGTATTGAATAGAATCCGAGTATGATCACTGTGATTTTTACCTTGTGGAAACTGCTTTATCATATACCTTTAATATGATCTTAAAATTGATTTAAAAGTTCATTATGGATATGTACAACATTATTGTTAACCCTCCACGCAGCATTGATCTGATACTATTAAGGCTTATGTATCTTCTTCTAAGCTATAGTTTTAAGTCTGGTATAACATAATGCAAGATGATGTCATAGAAGAATTTCCGTCATTCATTACTAGATTTCAATTATAGTCTGGAAAACTTAGCATATGAAAGATTTCACAATGTATGCAATGTGGTTTTAAAGGTTCTTGTAGAGTATGTTATTATCGGCTAGATGTAGCCTAGCTGCTTGCCTTATGGGTTATGCTATTTGTCTCATACCCAACTATGCATGTTTTCTTTAAAGAAATTGTAATCTAATTTGTTGCCTTATTATAGTTTTCATGTCAATTGATATAGTTCTTAACAATATCTCATTTAGGAAAATGGTTTTGATAATAACTTATATGCTTTGTGACTACTTGACAGGTTCTATCTGTTGTTGGGCTTCTTCAAGATGAAGTTGATCCAATGGTATCTGTGATGAAGGTTGACAAGGCTCCATTAGAATCTTATGCTGACATAGGTGGTCTAGATGCCCAAATACAGGAAATCAAAGAAGCAGTTGAGCTTCCACTGACTCACCCTGAATTATATGAAGATATTGGTATTAAGCCTCCTAAGGGGGTTATATTGTATGGAGAGCCTGGGACTGGCAAGACCTTGCTTGCAAAGGTGTGCACTCAAAATATTTTTCCAATTGGATTGTTGCAATTCAAGATATCATCTTTGATCTGACACTGAATCCAACATGAGCTTTTATAGTTGGCTTTTGTTGCTGTGTCTCTTCTAGAAAGCCCATGTAAAAAGTAATTGCAATTGACTGTTTTTAAACTTATAAATTTCTAAGTTTAACTTTCATCACATAATTTTGTGTCTTTCCATGATTTGACCAAAGAGATTGTTTTTCCAAAATTATTGACTTAGGATTGTACTCTGAATTTCCAGGTATTTTTCATAAGACACGAATAAATTTCTTTTTCTTATGCTTTTAAGCATACAAAAGAATTTGGATGGTTTGTGTGCCTTACTGGGGTTGCTCTATTGTATTGCTGATGCACATTTATATGATTTTTACATGACATATAGCTATCTAATCAAAATGGGGAAAATGTCTTTTTTTCTCACTATTTTCTCTGTAATGGTATGGTATTATGATTTTATGTAAGTGGAGTGAACTTAGACTGACTTTGTAAGCCTCGGTTGTTTTCCAGGCAGTGGCTAATTCAACATCAGCAACTTTCTTGCGTGTTGTTGGAAGTGAATTGATTCAAAAGTACTTGGGAGATGGCCCAAAACTAGTGAGGGAACTTTTCAGAGTTGCTGATGATCTCTCTCCAGCTATTGTCTTCATTGATGAAATTGATGCTATTGGTACAAAGAGGTGAGTTAGTAAAATTTACAGATTACTCATAAATATGGAAGAAATAGAATATCTATGTTATAACTGATGTAATTTGAAATGTTTCTGATGTAACGTCTTACAGGTATGATGCCCATTCAGGTGGTGAACGTGAAATTCAGAGGACCATGTTGGAACTGCTGAACCAGTTAGATGGTTTTGATTCAAGAGGAGATGTCAAAGTGATTCTTGCGACCAACCGCATTGAAACCCTTGATCCTGCTTTGCTTCGACCTGGTCGAATTGATAGAAAGATTGAATTCCCTCTTCCTGATATCAAAACAAGGAGGCGTATTTTCCAGGTACGCATGGCTTGATTATTGGAAGCAATGTATTGGAGATCATTCCATATGATTTATTTGTGATCTTATGCCTCACTGCTTTGTGTTTTTCATCATTGAATCTGTGAAGCTCCCTCATACAATTAATCTCAATATGTGGATTGTAGATACACACAGCAAGGATGACATTGGCTGATGATGTCAACTTAGAAGAGTTTGTTATGACCAAGGATGAGTTCTCAGGAGCAGATATAAAGGCAATATGTACTGAAGCTGGGTTGCTTGCATTACGAGAGCGGCGCATGAAGGTGAGTAGTGTATTTTAATTTCCTTGTTGGTGAGAATATTTGGTTTTCTCGTCTAGATTTAGATTTTTCCCTAATAGAAGTCTAGTCAAAGCTTCATCCCATTGCCCAATTGAGAAGCAGTCTCTGATGGGGTTTGTATGCCATCTGTTGGGCAGTGGGCTTGTAGCTTCTCCTATTTGAGATATGGTCAAATCATCTAATAAGACTTTGACTAGCAATATTAACAACCTCCTCACAAGCTGGCATAGTCTCACAAGATAGCATTCTCAAGTGAAACAGTTTCAAATCCTAGTGACTCTAGTTTCCTATGTTATTATGTAGTGGGGGAGGTAAATCCCCCACGGCTCCCTATGAACCAAAAAAAAAAAAAAACCTTCTTCCAGTCCTGAATCCTAGTGCTTTCTTTAGTCTCAGGGCTGACAAAGATATTTATGCGGACACCTCTCAAGATATGTTAAAATCAAATTTGAATGGTTTGCAACTTGATCTAACAAGAATCTGTTTTGAAGAATCAAAGTTATACACAATGATCACCTCCACCCTACTCTTATAAGAGACGTGAGCGAATAGTATAAAATCACAGCGAAGTTGATTAATCCTTTGAAGAGTTTGCAAGTTCAATAAAAAACTTAGTATGAGAATCACTTAACTTAACAAAAAATAACAAGAATGCCAATTTCTTTATTAAAAATAGTTTTTTTTTTTTCAAAAAGTCTATACAAAAGAGTATTTATACTAGAAAGAATCTTAAGTCTAATAGGATATCCCTAATATATATGGATAAACCTAATAAATAATAATAATCCAATGACTCCGAATTTAAATAAAGGTTCTAATATCTCTAAAAGACCTAATAATAATAATTAAAAGATAAATACAAAAATGGCACAACTAATTTAAATAGGATTAAAGTTTTCGTAATCTGCTAAGAGAATTGAACCTAATTTTAATCAACACACTTTCTCCGAGTACCATCTTTCTTAAGTACTAAAAGTACGAGAACAACAGATGGACTCATGCTCTTGCGAATGTACCCCTTCAACATTTACTTCTTCACGTGCTTTTAAAGCTCCTTTGTTTTCTCAAGATTACTTTTATAGGATTATCTATTAGGAATAGCTGATCCTTGTACTAGGTCAATCTGAAGTTCCATTTCTCTTCTAGGTGACAATCCACTTGGAATTTTATTAGGAAATACATTTTCAAATTCTTGTAACAAAGAAACACTAACACTAGTAACACTTTAATCAAGTTCATTAGTGTTAAAGTATGTCTCCTTATACAAGAGTAAAATCATAGGCATATCAAAAAAATAAGCATGTGTAAGATCATTTTGTTTTGCATACAAATTAAGGTATTTCTCCACTTTTACTACACTTCTTCTCACATTTTCTTTCTTCTCTCCACTTATTTTCTCTCTACACTCGACTTTTCTTTTATTTTTATTTTGGATGAAGCCTTCAAATTTGTCTTTAATGGCCAAAACTTTACTCCTTGGAGTTCCACACTCATGACTCACTTTATTTTCACTCAGTCTCACATCCTCACTATTATTTTGTAACAAGGCTTGTCCGGCTTCTTTTGTTTTCTTCATATTCAACTGATGTTCATACATTTGTCTAGGTTACAATAGTGCAAGCGTTTATGTTTTCTCATCCTTTTCCAGTGTATATCTATTTTTAAAACCACCATACTTGGCCTTCCTATCAAATTGTCAAGGTCTCCCAAACAATTGGTGTGCAACATGCATAAAAACAACATCACACAAAACCTCATCCTTATATCTCCATACTAAGAATGAGATTAAAACATTATCAATAATCATACTACATACTTTATTTTTTATGTGACATCTAGTATGAAAGATATTCTCTTTTTGTTGCTTAACATTTACTTTACTAAGCTGGACATTTAAAGATCTCCTTATAACCAATGATTCACCATTAACAATATCTTCAACATCACTAACATCTTCAAGGGCTGACATGCTGTCACATTCATATTTATCATTAGCTAACTCTACTTCTCCATCATCTCTCAAAATCATAAGCTTTTTATTTGGACAATCCGATGCATAATGTCCAAGTCCTTGACACCTAAAACATTTAATTTCATTTATGTTTCTGCTGAACTTTATTTCTTTCCTTTTCCTTTATTGTTGCAACCTGCTTTTTAACATATAAGGGTTCAATAACTTTAGATACTGCTATTAGCTTTGTTTGTGCATTACCCTCTCTCCTGAAAGTCAGCTTCCAACCCTGAGAGGATCCTAAGTAACCATTTGGTCTTGCATTACCTTTTCTTTTCAACTGTTTTTCCACCTTTATAGCCATATGCTCCATATCTTCAATTTCTAAATAATGCTGCAATTCAATCACATTAGCAATATCTCTATTTAAACCATTTAAATTTAGTCATTGCTTCTCTATCTTCAGAAACATTAGCTCGAATCATAGCTATTTTCATCTCCTTAAAATACTCTTCAACACTTTTAGAATAATGAGATAAAGATTGCAATCTATTATATACCTTCCTATAGTAATGATTAGAGACAAATCTTTTTCTCATGATTGCTTTCATCTCCTTCCATGTGTCAATGAGTCTTTCTCCATTATGTCTCCTATCTGTAACAAGTGGATTTCACAAAATAATAGTATAATTAGTGAATTCAACTACAACTAGTTTTACCTTCCTTTCCTCCAAATATCGATGACAATCAAATACAAATCTCATCTTTATCCAATCCAAACAAGCCCGTAGATCATTCTTTCCTTGAAATGTCAGAATTTTAAGTTTTGTGCTACCTAAATTACGATCTAAATCATCGTGATTATCAAAATTTCTTCCTTGGTTGAAATTCTTATTTGGCTGAAATCTACAACCAATGGACGTGTCTCGTATAAAGGATTTTGGTGTGTTGAGATTTCCTTCCATGATTAACTACATCATCCTCATTATTATCGTAGTTTTTAGCTACGTTTTCATCTAGAGGAGAAAGTGCTCATCTGAAAGATCTTTCAACCTCATTTCCCTTACGACTAGGAATATCATGTCTACTAATCACCTTAGTACTCAATTTATCTATTTTTCCCATCAAAGCCTCTATCATTACCTCCAACCTATCTTGTCTTGCTACAATATCCTTCGCCTTTGATTGTCACTTTTTGATGACATTGTGAATAATTGCAATAAAGGTTAGTAGCAAAGAAAATTTTTCTAACATACTTTCTCACGTGTTTACACTCGATTTAATGTCACTTGACTTGTGTTTCACACAATTCAATCATGTTTTTCACTCTGATAATCTTACTCTACCTTTTACCTCACTATTCCCTTACTTAGGTTCTTAAAGGTAATTTAGCAACTTATCAAATAATCAATCAAAACAATGTAATGATTTTATATAATAACGAAGAATCAAGAAATATACGAAACTAATCAAAACAAAACTTGAGGACAAATTTACGAATAACAATGTAAATTTGTGCAAAATATAATGCCAAAAGAAAGACATGAAATAAAGAAATGGAGTTTATGTTGAAGATTCAAAGAAAATTAAATAATTCAAGAAGTCAAGATTCAACTTCAAGAACTTTAAGAAAACAATTAAAACAAAGTAAGAAAGACCTATACTAACCAAAGTTTAATGAAACAAGGCAAGATAATCCAAGAAAAACAAGAATTTCAAGAAAACAATTAAAACAAAGCAAGAAATTAAGCAAGATGATTTTTTTTTTTATACAGAGTTTGATGCAAACTTTGAAATAATAAGAGACGAATAACCTTTTTTTTTAAAAAACAAGACCCTAGTCGAAACTAGAAAGAAATCAAGAAACAACACAAACTATAGATTAAAGGGATATAACCTGATAATAGCACAGATTCTGATGCCAACTTATGCGGACACCTCCCAAGATACATTAAAATCCGATTTGAATGGTTTGCAACTTGACCCAACAAGAACCTCTGCTTTGGAGAACCAAATTTATACGCAACGATCACTCTTACCCTACTCCTATAAGAGACGTGAACGAGTAGTATAAAATCACAACGAAGTTGATCAATCATTCGAAGAGTTTGCAAGTTTAATCATGAACTTAGTATGAGAATCATTCAACCACAAAAAAAAAATAGCAAGGATACTGATTTCTTTATTAAAAATATATTTTTTTTTTTATAAAAAAAACCTCTACAAAAGATTATTTATACTAGAAAAAATGCTAAGTCTAATAGGATATTTCTAATGAATATGGATAAACATAGTAAATAATAATAATCCAATGAATTCAAATTTAAATAAAGATTCTAACATCTCTAAAAGGCCTAATAATAATTTAAAGATAAATAAAATAATAGTCCAACTAATTTAAATAAGATTAAAGTTATTTTTGTGCAGAATCGAAGCTCAACTTCAAATGCATGATTCTTTCTCATCTTAATGAATTACAAGGTGTCATATATCACTCGAAAGCTATGGATGTCTACGTTTCAATGTAATTGGAATCGCATTAAAAGTCTTTCTGTAGCTCCAGTTATGACCAAAACAATAGCAAAAAAATCAAAATTAGTAAATTTGAATCTTCTTATTTCAATTTTTGTATGATGTCTGAATGCCTACCTACAAGCCTTTTTTAAATATGAATTAAATTAATCAGGGTTGCACTTAATTATTTAATATTTTCTTCAAGAAATTCATTGAAAGCCTCTTTGAAACTTTTGTTACAAGTCTTGTTACTAACCAATTGGATCTATTGATGATGCTTGGATTGCATCACATTTGTTTGTGGTGAAACTCTCCTTTTCTTGTAAGTATCGATACGAGTTTCTGGCTTTCATTGCGAGGGACATAATTTTCTAATGTGCTTATAAGGTGGTTCTCAATGATGTGCCGGTTTCTAGTACGTGTATGTATATTGGTTCTGATTACAAAATTCTGCCCTGCAGGTGACACATACTGACTTCAAGAAGGCTAAGGAAAAGGTGATGTTCAAAAAGAAAGAAGGGGTGCCTGAAGGACTTTACATGTGATGACATTCTCGTTGTTGTGCTCTTGAGTTTTTGGATTGGTTATTGCAAGTCAAGTTGTTTTTTCTCAGACTCTAAATAGAAGGTTGTCTACGTGTGAATGAAGTACTGATAAGATGTCTACCTTGAATTTATTGAAGGCATCCAACCCCCTTTATTTCAACAGCAGTTATGGATGTTACACTGTCACCAAAAAGAGCCACTTGGTTTCTAGCAGTCCCATAGTGTATATATCAATGGGACTAAAATCCACTTCTCCTATATCAATGTGAGATCGAAGCAAAGCCCCACGGTATATCCACTTTAATCCTTAAATCCTGATTTTGGGATCCATGGGAGTTCAAATTTAGGCAACGCTGCCATGCTACTATATCTTTAGGAGTATAGGTGGTGACAAAACATAGCAGGAGGAGCTGGTAGTGGTGGTAGCTTATTACATTTCTGAAAAAAAGCTCATGCGCATTGTAGCGATTATCTCACGGTTCACTGTTAATAGTGAATTTATTTCCCATTTCGATCATCAATTGTTTTTTGTGTTTAGTGTTTGTCTTTTTTGTCGGTACTTCTTTTTCTTCGTATTTGTGAAAGTTTTGACAAGATTTTAAAGTTGGACGGTGGGTCAATTTAATTAGGATGTAGTTTTAATTTGTAGTATTAAGATAAATTAAGAGAATAAGTATCAAACAAATAACAAAAAACTAGGGTGGCTTGTTGAGAGCTCATGTGAAATAGTTATATTTAGTCCTTATATTTTGAGTTGGCTTTGTATTAGATCCTTTTAGTTTTTGAAATTTTAACTTTGATTTAAAATTTTATTTTATTTATTTTTTAGTCTTTATGTTTGATAGAGGAGAGAGAAATTCGTTGGAAATGGTGAACGAGAAAGAAAGTTGTTGGTTACGTATATTTTGACGATAAAAAATTGTTCTTAGTACCAACAGGTTTTATTTGACAAGAAGAGTTTTATTGAAATATTTTTTTACCCTTTATCTTGTCGAAAAAAAGTAGATCGGGATGGAGAAATGTGTTTTTTTTTTATCCAGTTTGATCTTGTGCTTTTGGATCAATTTAAGAGCGTTTTGATTTGAGAGATTTGTTTATTGAGATTATAAGGGTGTTTATTAGGTATTTTTAGGTAGAAATAAGTTGAAAATGGTTTTCGAGCAAAAAAACCCTAGCCTGAACTTCAATCACTTTAGCAATTAGACGATGTATCATATGTTTTTTTTTAAAAGATAACTTGAGCTACACAAAAAAAAAGAAGAAGGAAAGGCCAGGCACATTGGCCCACCTATGCCCAATCACCTGCCTTCTTTGGTTCTTTAATTTTTTTTTCTTCAATTTAAATTGAAATGAATTAAAATCAATTAGTTAAAATTTATTTTTGAATAAAATTATAGCATTTTTCTTATAATATTAGTAAACACTTTTTCTTTACAGGCCATAATGATTTTTTTTTAAATTTTATTTAATAGCTTCCTTGCAAATGCCTATTCTAGTATCATATAATTAAATAAAAATAAATATTAAAAAATTTACTAAACCCAAACAAATTAATGACTTGGGTTAAGAGTTTTGCAAGTTAACTAAACTGACTTGGTTTGATCCAAATTGTGCTAGTCTTAATATTTATAAAACAATAAGGTAAAACGACATTGTCCCAAAATGTTTCTTTCTTAAGTCAAACAAGGCTTTGAACAAGTCGACTGAGTTTGAATTCACTAGGTCGACCAGGCAACATAATATTAGCTCTAACCCGATTTAATTTAAAACATGAGCCTAATGGATCTTTAGTTTTAATTGAAATTAATTAAAATTAATTAATTAACAATGTATTTGGGATATCATTTAATAAATACCATTCAATTATTACTTTATCTTTGAATAAGATTATAAATTATTTTTCCAATATTAGCAAGCACTTTTTTATATAGCTTTTTATGAAGTTTTTTTTCTTAAATTTTATTTAATCGTTTTTTTTATGTGTATCTATTTTTATTATCATATAATTAAATAAAAGCATTGGTTTCTGATAACCAGCCACTCGAGAACTTTCTCTCTCCTCTTTCAAGATCAAGGGACTAATACATAAGAAAAACAAAGTTTAGGACCTAAGCAAAAAATCCAAGAAAAGGGACCAATATTATAAAATTTTAAAATTGAGGGACAAAAATGTTAATTTGCACTCCATTGAACAATACACATGAGAAATATGTTGTTAGTTTTTGTGAATTTCAATTTTGGTTCTTGTTCTTTTAGTTTGGTTTTCCATAACAATTATAAATCTTGTCATACAAAATTGACACGCCATCACCATGGAATATATATTTTTTCGCTCATAAGCATGATAGTACGCAACCCAAAAAGAACAAAAAAATAATTGACAAAAAAGATAACACTGAAGGACCAAATCGAAAAGAAATAAAAACTTGAGTGCCCAAGAAAAGGGAATTTATATACCAAAATGTTATAAATAGTGAAATGTAAAACCCCATTCTCTTTTAGTTTCTTTTAACGGTATTAATAGATTTAATCTAGTTGTATTAAGAAAACAACATCCCATTGACAAAGGGTGAGATATCATATTTTTATAGGTTAAAATAAGCATGGGTGCAATTAAAGTCTATCTAATAGATAAAGGGTAGAATTGTAGTTTTTCTAGGTAATGAGCTGAGCTGAGTCATGGCTCATGAGACACTTTAGTATAAGACTTTGTATGATATTTTATAAGTTTTTCATTAAAGTTTTAATATATGATTTTAATGGATAATAGTTTATTTATCATGCTCATATTTGCAAGTCAAATATTTTACATGAAACTGAGGATACTTCTTAAAATTCTAGATTTATAAGCATTTAGCTTGTGAAATATAAAGTTAACCATTAATATAAAGTTGTGTAGCCAAACTCTGGTACATGTTAAACCACCATATCTCTTACTTGGTTCATATTTATAAATGATTTATCCTTCTTTGAACTCAACTTCATGTTTGATGCCACCTTAAAAAGAATTCTCAAAACTTGCTCGACCCAAACATCGCAAATCAACCTCTTAAATGCCTCATTGATCCTCTTGGCTTTTGCCCTTGTAATTGGTCCAATCAAAACATGCAATAAATCTCGTGGTGGTTCTTGTTGATTCTCATCATCCCCTCTCTCCTTAAAAAATTTGATCTCGAATTGTCACCTACATAAAAAAAAAAAAAAAGAGATTAGAAACATTGAATGTAGTACTAACATTATACTTACTTGGAAGATCCAACTTGTATTCATTGTTGTTGATCTATTCAAGAACACGAAATGGACCATCCCTTTTTTGCTGCAACTGAGATCGCATATGAGCTGAAAATATTTCCTTCCTTATATACACCTAAACTCAATCATCAGGTTCAAAGATAACACATCTACAACTCTTGTTAGCTTTAGATGAATATTGCTTAATCTTCTTTTCTATTTGCATTTGAACACTCTCATAAAGTTTCTTCATCAATTCTATACCTTTTCACTAACAACGTAACCAAGAAAAAAAAAGTTCCATGCAAAAAATATACTTTTTAAAATTAGCATACAACGTTTCCTCTATCAAAACTTGAAGCACACGACGCAAATTCTCTACTTGCTCTTTTAAACTCTTACTATAAACCAAGATATCATCAAAATGAACTACCACAAACCTGTCTATAAATGCATGCAATACATGGTTCGTCAATCTGATAAATATGTTTGGTGCATTAGTAATACCAAATGACGTAACTAACCATTCACATAGCCTATGTTTAATTTTAAAAGTAGTTTTTCATTCATCACCTTTTTTCATTCTAATTTGATCGTAACCACTTTTCAAATAATTTTTTGTAAGGATAAATGAATCATGCAATTCATCTAACATGTCATCTAGCCTAGAAACTGGATGTCTATACTTTACCATAATATTGTTGATAGCCCGACAATTCACACATATCCTAAAGACTCATCTTTTTTCAGTAAAAGAAGCATTGGTAATGCACATGGACTTATGCTCTCCCTAATATACCTTTTAGCCATCAGCTCCTCAACTTTCCATTAAAGCTTTTTTATTTTCTCCAAGTTATTTTTATAAGTTGTTCGGTTAGGAATTAGAGTTTTAGGCATAAGATCAATTTGATATTATATTCCTCTGATTGACTGTAAACCACTTGGAGCGTCATTGGAAAATACATCTTCATATTCCCGTAACAAAGAAACAACAATATTATAAAGAGATTGATCTAGTTAATTAGTATTAAAACATGCCTATTTGTATAAAAGTTCAGACATAAGCTGGTTAGTATAAAAACACTCTTGACATCACTCTCTTTTTCCATAAAAAATCACTTGCTTCTTTATTTTTCTCTTGACATCCTCCTTTTCTTTCTTCTCATATGCCCTCTTTTTTTTTCTCCTCTCGTTCACCTCTTTCTTCCTGCTCCTCTCAACCACCTTCTTTTTTCAATCATATCAACCCCAGTCTCTTTTTTTAATCTCAAATAATCCTCGTAAACTTGTTTTGGTGATAATGATGCAAGGGTGATAAATTTTTCATCTTTTACAAATGAATACCTATTCTTAAACCTATCATGTATAGCTTTCCTATCAAACTACCATGGTCTCCCTAAAAGTAAATTTCTTATATGCATAGAAACAAAATCACACAAAATCTTATTATTATACCTCCTAATAAACAAAGGAGACAAAAACTTGTTTGTTCACCCTTATTTCCCTACACTCATTCAACAACCAAAACTTCTAAGATCTATAAGGTTTTTTAGTATTCAAATTCAACTTATCAATAAGTATAGTTGACACGATCAAAGAGTTGATGTCCTATCCCAAGTGTAGGAGTGTCAAAGTAATAAATAACCCGTCAAGACCAGGGTCGATCCACAGGGAGGTCAACTATATAAATTATAAATAATATATATAATTTAACAAAGAGTTAAAGAAATCTTTGAGATGTGAGATTAATATGAGGATTAAACAATGATAAAAATAATTTTCAAGGTTAGAGGATCCACTAATGGTATTAGAAATAAGTATAGTATAAACTCTTTTTATTACTCAACTGGAAACTACACACAAAGAAGGTTTCAATCGGATGATTTATCCTTAATAATTCATTATAAATTTTTAACACGATCATATTAATTATCTTATTTTAGTAACACCATACTTTTAAATATTGTCAGGAATTCATGATGCTAACTTATGTTAACAACAAATCAAGTTCCTTTCATAACAACGATGCCGGTCGAAGACTATGAAGGATCAAACATTTATTGTACCAAGTGTTATACAACACAAATCTAGATTAATCATTTAACAAGTAAGGTATTAAGAATTAGTAAGATAAAAAGATAAGACATATTAATAATAAACTTTCTTGGATATAAACATTGAAGTTCATATTGAGTTTATATTATACATATTCTAACACCATTAGTGAAACCTTTTCACAATGACATAATTAACTTAGCTAGACATAATGAAGAAGAAGAACATAACTAAACAAAATAAAAACATAATTATGATATAAGTTAACTAAGAGTAGTAAAGGAAATGAAAAGTATAAACAATAGATTAATGAAAATAAAACATGAAATAAAACTTGAACATTATAAAGAGAGAAAGCAAGAAAATGATCTTGATCTGAAAACCAAGATTCCTAAATGAATGGCAAATGCCTCCTTTTATAGGCTAAAATTTAAAACTATTCATTTGGTAATTGATTATTGATGTAGTGGCCAACTATTGATTTAGTGGACTTGGTGGATAGCAGCACTCAAGCATTTTGCATGGATGAAATGACATTGATGCAATCAGAATTTAGCAAAGTGTTCTGCATGAAAGTTGTTGGAAATCCTCTACTCTTTCCACCCATAATATTTTAGAGCATTTGGATCACTAAAGCTCAAGATATGGCTAAAATACTGAGAAGTGCTTCTGATGGACGTGGTGGATAGCCCTCAAGATTTTGTCTAGATGAAATGTCATTGCTAACATCAGAACTTGAGCAGGTGGTCCTCATGATAATTGTTGGAAATTATCATATCTTTTCACCCACCAAATTTGACATCATTTTTCCTTCTAGAACTCCAGCTATGGGTAAAATTTTGAGCAGTGTTTGGGCTAGATTGCAGGACAGATTTTGACTTCTCTTTTGTGGCCAAGCTTTAAATTTGAAAACGGCAGATTTGGATCTTCCACTCTTCATGAAAGTTGTAGGCCTATGTCTTAACTTTCCAGAACAATAAACCAAACATACATCCAAGGTCCACAACTTCAGATATAATCAAATGACTTAATGGTGTTCCAGTTTGATCCAGCATCTCTTCTTTAACCTTAGCCCTTTCTTTGTCTTTTCACTTTCAATAGTCAATCACATTAGTCAATCTTTTGAATTGTGAAATATGTCTGCATTTAAAATGAGCATTTATCATAAATTAAAGCTATCTATATTATCAAACTTGTTATTATAAAAACATGCTTAAGTTAGGGAATTTAATGATACTAAAAGTACAATATGATGATATAAAGCCTTATAACAATGCACTTTTAAGTACTAATTAGTAGTACTAGTTATATTAGCATAACACTGCTTTACCCCTAACCACTCAACGTTTCAAGGACAATTAAGAAGTGTCAATGTCATTTCTATCTAAGACTTTGCAAACTCAGTTGATAACCTTTTGTTTCAAAATCAAATCGTACATTTCAAGGATCATGTCCATTCAAGTCTAATTGTTGAAATTAAATTAAAGAGATATCAATTTTGAAAGTATTTTGAAAATTAAGCATCTTTGGTCATACCATTTAAAATTGTGTTAATAACTTCACCTTGAAATATACTAAATGGTATGATTGTATTTCTAGCATTTGGTTATTGCATCTCTTTTGTGTTGTGTGTGTATGTGTGTGCACTCATTTCATTATTTTATATTTTGAAAACAGAAATTACCCTATTATAAGATTAAAATAGTTTGTGTGGCTCTTTTGTGGCTCTTTGTGCCAATTTTAATCTCATTTTGAGTATGTCATTTGATGGAACATGATGAGGTGATATTTTATAGATTTCAATAGCAAGAGTGTAACGACCTGAAATTTCCATATAACTTTCATATTTCAAATCATCCTGTTTAAGTATAATGGGGTAATTTTTTTTTTTTTGTGCAATCTGTCTAACAATACATCCCATTATTGATTCTTTGGTTTACCAAATTTACAACAGAGTTTTCCCTATAACTTATACATTTTCTCAGTTCTTTTCTTATCCTCTTAGGCAACACAATATCAAACAACTGTATTACATATACGTAGTAGCCTTCAGCCACCCACCAATTCAATTGTTTCTCTATTTGATTCTTTCACATCGCTTCTCATGATTCATCTTATATTCTTTCCATTTTCCATTTACTTAAAACATACGTGTGATGAATACACACACATACACACACAACACAAAAGAGATGCAATAACCAAATGCTAGAAATACAATCATACCATTTAGTATATTTCAAGGTGAAGTTATTAACACAATTTTAAGTGTTCATAGTACATAACAAAATTATAAATAGTGAAACGACACAATCAGTGTTGGCCCACTTTGTGTTATAGACTTGCAACATATATCGCATTGTAAGAGTTATTAGTTATCAATCAGATTTATGCTCATGATTTTTTTTATGAGGGAAAGGAATCATCATGTCAACTAGCACTTTTAACAATCATACTCAAAACATTCAACTTAAGTTCAATAATACCTCAACTCATATGACAGTACTTGTGATCATTGTTGCGGGGGGCGCGACGTCGTCTAGCGACGGCGGAGGCTCTCTGTCGTGCCTCCTGGTGTGAGGTGTTGTGTGTTGGGAAGGGTTTTTGGATTTAATCATAAAATTATGATTAATGTTTAGGAGTCGCCACCTGGTATTATGGTCACTAGGAACCTATGGTCTGTGAGAGTCTGGATAAGAGACTGGTTGTGCAAGGGGAAGACGCATCACCCCCAGTGCACCCTACCTAAGGTAAGCTGTATTGTTGTTTGATTGTTTTTCTAAGTCGGGTTTCTATTCGTTGGTCTTTTCTAAGGCTCAAGACAGATTTCTCTTCATGAGAGAGTCTCTACCTTATCGGGTTAAATCCTAACCATTCTAAAGTCTGAATATTAGTATCGCATTTATACACTTTGTATCTTTAATACCTGAGGGTGTATTTTATCGTGTAATTACACCCCACAAATATTAAAGTCTACATTTGGATCCTAAAAAAAAGATTGGAAAAAGATTTTTGACATGTTGGCCAAATTTTAATGGATAATCATAAACTGGTTACGATATCCATTTTTTATTTTTTTTAAACATGAAAAAGATGCAATTTTTGTTTTTATGAAGATATGCTTGAAAAAATTTTAGGATTTGGCCGTATGCAATAAAATATTTTTTCTTTTTGAAAATATTTTGAAATTTTATTTTTTTTTGAAATATTTTGGAGAAACCCGGGTATTTTAATACCGGAGTTGTATTTTACAATGTAAATATATAACCCGATATTATGCAAAATTGGTAGAAAAATATTTGAGAAAGTCACATTTTTTTTAAAATGATTTTTGAAAAATTTTGAATTTTTTTAAAAAATGGGGATCGGGCCGGATCCAGCCCATCCATTTGGGTTGGGCCAAAACTGGCCCGGCCCAAAGCTAAGTTAATTATTTTGGTCGCTGCATGCAGAATTCATTCTACATGCAGCAACAGCAGCAGTGAGCAACAGGGACGGTTGATGCAAGGCAATGATGGAGAACCACCTGAGGCGGTGAGGGCCTGTGGTCGTGCTGGTGGAAACGGCGGTGGGGTTGGCTGCAGGTGGCTGGAGCGGCTGCAGGTGGCTGGAGCGGCTACAGCTGGAAGAGGAAGAAAAGGAAGCAATCTGCAGAGGGGAGAGAGACGTTCACGGTGGCTTATTACAGATGCAGTAGTGGCTGGTCGATGGTCTTGGCAACACGTGGTGGTGCTGGTTGCTCAAGGCGGAGATGGAGGAAGAGACGTTGACGGCGGAGGAAGAAAGAAGAAGAAGCAGAAGAAGAAAGTCTGCAGCAGGGAGAAGTAGGAGAGGAAGGAGAGGAAGGAGAGGAGAGAGACGCTGTGTCTGCTCTATCACTAGTAAACGTCTGTTGGTGCAGGAGAAAGGTTTCTGTGGTGGAGCTGGTGGTGGGAAGACCAGTGATGGTGTGCTGCTAGTGGTTGCAGCGGTGGAGGGAGAAAGAAAAACAGAAAAACAGAGAAAGTAGCAGGAACTGGGAAGAGGCTCATTTTTTGGCTTATTTTGGACCCGATTTTCTCCTCCCTCAGGCCATCAAATCCACCTCTATTTATAGGAGGTGGAAGAGAGCAATCTTGTCTACACTAGAGAAAAATTTCAGCCCTTGATTCGGATGAGAAGGATCCCAACCGTTGGCTCAAAGTAGGCATGGTGCACTATCAAATTGTCAAATCTGCAGCTGCAGGCTGCCTGAGTTGGCCTCTTTGAAGTGGTGCCATGTCCGTTTATTTGCCATTGTGCCGAGGAATACCATACCCCGACGTAGAGGGATGTCTGGTGATCAGTTTTGTGCAAGTTTTGGCAAATTTGGTGGACATTAGGTGCATTAAATGCTCCTGCAAAGGAGGTGACTGAACCAGTTTTTCAGGGAAAAAAGAAGAAGATAATGAATAGTGTTCAGGATTCTGTTTTGGCCAAAGTGCATTTCAGTCCTTCTTCTTTCAATTGCTTTCAATTGAACCCCTAATTGACCCTAAATGTTTGCAATTAAGCCCCTGATGACCTTAAATTGGAACCCTGAAGTTACACGCATTTTGCAATATGGTCCTTGCTCTCGGATTTTGTCAATTTAACCCCTAATTGACCATCAAACTTTCAATTTCTTCAATTTCACCCCCGGTTTTTGTCAATTAAGCCCCTCAATTGTGGCGCCTTTTGCAGATTGGTCCTTGGCTACAAATTTCTTCAATCCAGCCCCTAATTGACCCCAAAACTTCAATTTTCTTGCAATTTGGCCCCTGATTTCAATCAATTAACTTGGTAAAAATTAAATTTGTCTTTTAAAATTTCAATCTCCTCAATTAAGCCTAAATTAGGTTTCCAAATTTAATTTTTCACCAATTAAGCCTCAAATAAAATTAATTTGACCCATTTAAAGTATAATTAAGTTCTTGCACTTAATTAAATCCTTCAATTGGACTCAAATTAATTTTTAAATATAATTAAAATTTAATTTAGCCCATGATTAAATCAAATTAGCCTATTAAAAATTTAATTATGTTATTGGACTTAATTTTTATGCAAATTCGTCCAATAATCATTTAATTTAACCTTGAATTTGCATTTTGTCTCCATTTTTTGCCATAATGGGGTACAATTAGGCCTTGAATTTCCTCCAAAAATTGCAGCTTGATTTCTTGGCATGCTTTCTCCACGTTGCCAGCCTTTTATTTTATTTTTTAATTTTTATTTTGAAAATAAATAAATAAGTAAATAAGTTTTTTAGGAATAACCCAGAATTGGGTTATGACACTCATCATTGCAATTAAAATAACATTACAAATTTAACATCTAGCCATAAAATACATATACGTGGTTTTCATAAGAATAGAGAACAGTATGCTTATCCAGAATTCTTTTAGCATTGATTACATCATGTACATATTGAATTACGCACTAGCTGCTATGACGTCTAAGTTCATATTTGTCATTTTCGATATTGGCTTCACGATGAATTATATAATACATTCAAATCTAAGGTTGCTGAGTATAGTCACCACGTAGCAACTCATTTTCTTAATTTTTGATTCCCAAATCAATAATTAATATTTCATTTTCTTAGTTACCAATTTTCTTAGGTACAATCATTGAAGTAACCACACATATTAATCCTATGTTTACTCGTCACCATCACTACTTAACATAATTTGTTTGTAACATTACCATATTTTCTATTTTCTAGGTATCACAACGGTTTGTTACATTATCACCCCATTAACATTTACTTTGACTTAGTAATACATCAAATGGTATTATGTCTTAAGTTGCCAATCACCCCCCTGTCATATATATTTTTAAGCATTGGTTAATGGTCTTACCCAATGGTTTCCATTATACAATTGAGGATAGTTTCAATTATTTTCATTATTAGAAAACAACAACACCATGGTTTCTACTAATTGAAAACAACAATACGATGGTCTCTATTCAAAACAAAGACAACCACATAAATTCTCTTTTTATTAGGGACAAATAGGAAGTAACTTTTGGTGCCTATAATTTAATTTAAAGGACTGGTCAACTTAAATAGAAGCATAGGGAAAGGACAATCTACATCATCATCATCTTATAATTAACCAAATCATACTTTGCTTCCTTGGTCATCATTCTTTTGGGCAACTAAACATCAAAAGTTGTCATATTCATAGATATTGGTAATTAATCGTCAACTATCAATTTATATCTTGTCCTTAGTAACTGATATTGCGGTAATTAAGTATCGTTCCTTTCTTACCCTTAGTCACCGACATTACAGCCACTAAGGCCCTGTTTGTTTGCTAGAAAGTAGTTTTCTTTTGGAAAGCGAATTTCAGGAAAGTGAATTATTTTCTGATGTATGGTAGTGTAATGGAAAATAAGTTGGAAAACACTTTCCAGCGCTTGGTTATGTCATGGAAAATGAGCTAGAAAATAACTTATTAATGTTTTATTTTTCTCAAGTTTATTAAAATAATGAGGAATAAATCTTACAAATTAAAAAGTTGAATGAGAATGAAATTGAAAAAAAATATAATTTCATAAATTATCTCAAATAAAATAAATAATAATTAAAATAATAGAGATCAAATCTAAAAAAAAATTGAAAGATGAAGAAATTAAAATAATAATAATAAACATTTCATAAATTATTTCAAAAAAAAATAAGTAACAATCAAAAGAATGAGGACAAAATTTGATAGATAAAAAATTTCAATAAAAAAATGATAAGGGAAAAGCAAATAACAATTATAAAAATGAGGACGAAAGTTAATATAAAAATTAATTTTTAAGAGATGAAATTGAAAAATAAATATTCAAAATAAAATATATATAGCAATCAAAAGTTTGAGGACCAAATTTGATATAATCAACAAATAATATGACATTTTTAAATTTTTCACAACTTTCAAAAAGTGTTTTCCGCCCAAATTTTCCTGGAAAACACTTTCCTGAAATTCAAGCCAAATTTTCCTTTGACTGGAAAGTATTTTCCGTTGACCAACTTTTCTAATGTGAAACAAACACAGGAAAATTTAGAAAGTGTTTTCCTAGAAAGTGAATTCTGGAAAACAAACATAGCCTAAGTATCACTTTTATCTCATCCTTAGTCGCCGATACTATGGCCACTACAAATAATCCAGTCATCCCCTCGCGTATGCCAATAATTCTAGCAAACCCATTTGATTGCCAACAAATTCAACTATTTATATATTCCTACCGAGCTATCTTTAATATTTTACTCTATATCTTCATACAACCTTATACTGCATTATTTTATTTGAGCTATGTTCAATAAACAACTGATGACATGTATTATGGTCTAGAAATCCTTATACATATAGGATTCTTCCATACATAACTATTCATTCCTAACCATGATCATTTTGTATGTGATTCTTTAAACATTAATTTCGATTGTGAATAACACATCATACTCTTTATTTTGTCGTATTAATAAACACTTTTAAATGAGATGGTTCACAACACTCATTACCGGTAATCCTAACATAGACCCTATTAACCAGAGTTAACCTCATCATTTACTCCTGGCTATCCAACATAGATATCATTAGCCAAAGTTAATCTTCAATGCTTATTCTCGACTATCCAACATGGATTCTATTAGCCAAAGTTAATCTTATCATTCATTCCTGGATACCCAAAATGGATACCATTAGCTGAAGTTAATTTCATCAATGAATCCTAGTTATCAATATGGATATCATTAGCCAGAGCTTATCTCGTCAATTAATCCTGGTTATTTAGGTGGGGGGGTAAATACCTCTCCAAAATTTAAAAAAAAAATGGGGGGCTAGAGTGACAACCTTAAGTGTAGAGTTGTTAGGAATCAAAAGTACCTCCAAGAAACTTAAGTAAGGCTATTGTAACAACCCTACTAATGGGTGTTAAGGGGCTGATTTGGACAACCCCAAAAACAAAAAATAATGGAAAATTAGAGTCCCATATAAAGTGATTAAGGTGAGGTAAGTTTGGGTTAAGAAATTAGTTTGAAAAAGTCTACATGGTTCGGGTTAACAGGTGGCTTTGTGAATGTGAAATAATGATCTAATTTAGATATGGAAATCTTGCATGAAATCATATAATTATGCTTGCTAGTTGATAAGAAAACATTGAAAAAAAGAATGAATGATATTAAATGATGGTCTTGTGTGGAGTAGGAGAGGCATCAACCGCGGGACCTCAAGCTAGCAGAACGGGACCACTGAGAAGAACAAGTAGGTGTTTACCACCTCATCTCTTTATATTTTGAAGAGTTTAATACATTCTGAAATTTTATTTGTTTATACTGTATGTTGATTCACAATAGGATGAGAAATTTGAGAATGAAAATAGGATTAAACATGACGACTGGTGTCATGAGTGTTGTTGGAAAAAAAAATTGTATAAGGTTATTGTGCTTGTTATCCTAATTTCTAAGGACAACTTGGATTGATAAAAGCCGGCCATATGAGTGGGGGCAAGGACAATTAGCCGGTCACATAAAGAGCAAAGAGGAAAAAGGAAAAATTGTGGTTTTCCTTATTGAATTTATTATAATAGGTTGTTTTTTATGTGAATGTGTGTGTGAATTGAATGAAATTAGAATGAAAGGAATAAGGAAACTCTTGGTTCCTTAAGGCTATACTTTCGACCAATTATGCATCAAAGGGGGAGGATGTTTAATTTGATATATTTAGCTTGATGACATGTGTTTAATTGTGTCAAAATGAGGAAAATGCATGTTGAAATGGCAAGGATTGTGTTTGGAAGAATATTGTTCGGAAAGTTAGTAAAATCGATAACAATATTCTATTTTGACGTTAAGAGGGAAGATTGAAAGAAATAGAATAAATTGGCTCTTAAAAAGATATTTTTAATACTCTTATATGGTATGTGATATGGCTAGGGGTTGAGATAAAACAGGGAAAGTTAAATTGTGGATGTTGTGTGTAAATGGAAAAGTTGATGAATCTGGACAGATTCGTCTCCTGACTTTTAGAGAAAATTCGAGTAGGAGGATGAGTGTAAACACCAAAAAAAAAAGATAGAAGTAAAGCCGAAATGACTCCACCATCGTTACCGATTTCTGAATCGACAGCGGCGCAGTTTTGGCTATCGATTTCTAAATCCATAGCAGCACTGTAAAACCCAATAAAAAATTAGTGTTGGATTGGCCTATTCTAGGGGAGAATTGGAATAGGAACCAGTATAGGATAGCTCAAAGAGGGATAGGAACCAGAGATATCCAACACCCAAACACATCCCTCTCTGAGAGGGGGTATAAATGCAAGGAGAGAGGGAGGGTGACCTTTCCTCTTCCTTAAATGAGCGGCCAGTTGCATGCAGCAGGCCCTCTCCCTCTTTCCCAAGGCAAAACCGGCTAGCTGCATGTAGCAGACCCTCTCCCACTTCCCAAAGAAAAGACTGAAATCGACCTGCTACATGCAGATCTCTTAGGGTGTTGCGTGAGAAGAGAGCTAGAGGAAAGGAAAAGTAACCAAAAACATGGTGGAAGCTAGAGCCTAGACCTTCCTCCAGAACCAGCAGCAGCCACGGCTGCAGCACACACATCCCTCCTCCAAGCAGAAAATCAAACCAACTAGCTTGCATGCTACTTTCCTTGAGCGTGGAGTGAGAAGTGAGTAAGAAGAAGTAGACAAAACTAAAAACCTATGAGAAAAAGAAGCCTAGAGGTCGGCTTGACAGCAAGAGAGGAAGGAAGAAAACGAAAAAAAGAGAGGGAGAGCAGGCCACCACAACCTACATTGAACTTGTTAAATTCGTGAGGCATGAACCATACTACTCCTCCACTTGTTCTTAGGGCCTTAGAACTGAAAAGGGAGAAGAAAACCTAATGTAAATAGCCTAAGATTCTCACACCAACTGTTAAGGAAAACTAGACAAGGATGAGGGATGAAAATGGAGCTGAATGGGGAACCTATTTTCAGAACATTTAACAAAGGAAATGTATATTTTGAATGCAAAAAACTTAGAGAGGTGGCTGACCATGGTGAGGGATGGACATAACATAGATTAAAGGGATAAAAAGAAAAGATGATGATCTTGTTAGAGTTGCTTAATTATGTGAAACCGAAACATAATTATGTGTTGATGTCATGAATTCTGCATATGTGGTTGAAAAACTTGTATGAAAATGTGCTGGTGGATATTAAGTGCAAAAAACATGTGTTTGTAGCCTTGAAAGCATGCTACAGCCAAAATACGAATCTAATCATAAAGTATGTGCTGAAATTGAATTTGCATGTGTGTTCATGCTAAAATTGTATGATTCTACTGGATCCAAAGAACGAATTATGTTGTCAGAAGCGAATCAGGTGTTCGCTGCAGAATTGTGTATTCCACAGCGAATCAGGTGTTCATTGCTGAATTTATGTTGTCTATAGTGAATCAAGTGTTCGCTCTTGAATTGTGTATTCTGCAGCGAATTAGGTGTTTGCTGTCGAATTGTGTATTCTGCAGCGAATCAGGTGTTCGCTGCTGAATTGTGTTGTCCGTAAAGAATCAGGTATTCATTGCTGAATTCATGTTGTCCACAGTGAATCAGGTGTTCTCTGCTGAATTTATGATGTCCGCAGTGAATCAGGTGTTCGCTGTCGAATTGTGTTGTCCGCAGCGAATCAAGTGTTTGCTGTCAAATTTATGTTGTCCGTAGTGAATCAGGTATTCGTTATCGAATTGTGTTGTCCGCAGTGAAGTAGCATTTGCTATAGAAAGTGTATTAGCTGCAGCGAATTAGCATTCGCTGCTGAAATCGAGTTGCATGCAACGAATTAGCATTCGCTGCCAAAAGCGTGTTAGCTGTAGCGAAGTAGCATTTGCTGCTAAAATTAAGGTGCCTGACTATTTTGCTGCTGAATTGTGCAGCCGGCAACGAACCAGTTTTCGCTATTGAACTGTACGGCCAGCAGTGAATCAATTTTCGCTGCTGAATTGTATGGCCAATAGTAAATAGTTTCATTGTCGATTTTCTACAATAAACCCCTCGGGCAGAAATGACTTAAATGCTTGTAACAATTGTTTGTATTTTACTAAATGTTAATTATCACGAACAATTGTATGAGCATTACGAGGGATCTATTATTGTATTGTATTGAACATTAATTATCATGAATGGTTGGATGAGTAATACGAAAGGTACTGTTGTGTTATATTGAATGCTAAACTGTTATGGAATGTTTGTTTGTGTATTACAAAGGATCTATTATCGTGTTATTGAATGTTAAACTATTACGGAACGCCTGTACGAGTACCACGAAGGGTCTGCTATTATGTTGTAGTGAATGTCAAATTGTTATGAATCATTTGAATGAGCAAATCAAGGGATATTACCATGTTATAGTGATTTCACAAACCACCTATGGAATGTTTGATTAGTTGATGATTAGTTTCGGCTAATGGCATCCTAAGCGGATGACCGGGATGAGCAAATGATTAGTTATGACTAATGACATCCAAAATGGATGACCGGGATGAACAAATGATTAGCTTCAGCTAATGGCATCCGAATGGATGACCAGGATAAATGATTGATTAGCTCCGGCTAATGGCATCCAAAGCGAATGACCAGGATGAACAAATGATTAGCTTCGGCTAATGGCATCCAAATGGATGACCAGGACAAATGATTGATTAGCTTCGGCTAATGGCATCTAAATGGATGATCGGGATAAATGATTGATTAGCTCTGGCTAATGGCTTCCAAAATGGATGACCAAGATGAACAAATAATTAGCTTCATCTAATGGCATCCGAATGGATGACTGGGACAAATAATTTATTAGCTACGGCTAAAGGAATTTGAATGGATGATCGGGATAAATGATTGATTAGCTTCAACTAATGGCATCCAAAGCGGATAACCGGGATGAACAAATTATTAGCTTTGGCTAATGGCATCCGAATGGAAGACCAGGACAAATGATTGATTAACTTCGACTAATGGCATCCAAATGGATGACCGAGACAAGTGATTGATTAGTTTCGGCAAATGGCATCCTAAGTGGATGGCCGAGTTGAACAAATAATTAGCTTCGGCTAATGGCATCCAAAGTGGATGGGCGGGATGAAAAAAAATGAGTAGCTTCAACTAATGGCACCCTAAGTGGATGACTAGGATGACTAAATTATTAGCTTCGATAAATGGCATCCTAACTGGATAACCGGGATGAATAAATGACTAGCTTCGGCTAATAACATCCTAAGTGGATGACTGGGATGAATAAATGATTAGCTACGGCTAATGGCACCCTAAATGATGATCAGGATGAGTAAATGACTAGCTTTGGCCAATAGCATCCTAAAAGGATGACCATGATGAATAAACAATTGGCTTCGGCTAATGGTATCCTAAGAGGATAGTCGGATTTGAGTGTTATGAGTTAGTTTTAAGAACTGATACGTTCATGTTTACTACGTTTTATATATTTTAAGTATATGAAAGAACTACAGTTGTTATGCTTTAAACAGAGAATAACATTAGTTCAGCTAACGGTATCCGAGATGAATGATCAGATTTAAGTATTGTAATTAGCCTCGATAATTGGTGAATTATTAACGGTGGTATTTACATAAGTAAGGAGAAATGAAAGAATTATGCTCTTTTGGTCCATGAATGAAATGTAATGTTAATATTGCTTTATTATGTTTTCTTAAATTGCCTATAATGCTTGAAATTACCTTTGTGTTGTAACAGGGACATCATACCAACATGGTGTGTAAGGAAATTCATTTCGCGGCTCACACGTTTTGAAAAGAACTATATATTCGTATGTTATGGGTGATATGAGTTCTGCATGAACGGACGTGTTAATCACTCAATTAGTCATCTGACCCCTTTTAGTAAAGACTAGTAATGAAAAATTGAAATGGAACACAAAAGGTGAATGTACGAACAAGTTGATATGATGTGTATGAATATACATATAAGGTATTCATCTAATGAGGATGTCGTGTTGTGAAATTACATGAGGTCAGGTTAATGAAAGTGCTAGTTGTGTAACTTGTTATTCGACACTCTTGTATGAACTCGTGATGATAACGAGATTAGAACAAGAATGTGAGTTTATGAGTATGTCGATATGATGTAATGTAAACCTATAAGTATAGAAATATAATATTATGGGCACGTGTATTGAGAATTCGTTCTATGGAAATGTTTATTTACGTTATCCTATATAGATTGTGCCTTATTAATGAACAGAATGCAATGATAAATCTGAAGAATCATATGGTGAAAAAACATCTAGAAACCGGACGATTAAAAAAAAATCCAGCAATTTTGGCATTAAAAAAGTCGGGTCATTACAATGAGCGAATTAGGATCAGTTTCCTTTATAGTAATTGTAGTTTTGGATGTTTACTGACTAAGAAAATTGGTCTTACTCAATTTGGAGCTATAGAAATCTAGTTATGAGTCACCAACCGAGACTAGGTCAAGACAGACCCTATAGGACAGTAGGTCTGATTTGCTGACGAATAATTTCGAGTGTCTTGGGGGTAGAACTGGGTTCTCCTCCCTTAATGGGACTTGTAGCCCCGTGTCATATCTTTCCAACGAGACCAACCTCACTTGAAACGGAGTCCTAGAACTTCGAATATAGTCAAAAATCTGAGGAGAGGTCGGAATGCGATCTCTGCTAGCAGATTTGAAAAGTCGCTAAAGCGACTATTTAGACACGTTAAGGGTGAAAATTGGGTTCTTTTTCTTTAGGAAACATGTGATATTACATTTTAGCTTCCAAAAGAAATGAGTCATGTTCAAAATGAAAATTTGTAATGATAACTATGGTCGGACAAATAATAATGATATTAATGGCTGAAATTGGTATTAGCTAGCATACATTTAGTATGGGGCATGGACTAGCATACATTTAGTGTATGTTAAGACCCCGAGTAAGGGGATCGCTACGCATCGACTCTTACGAGGTAATGATGATACTGGTGAAATTAGTATCGACAATGTGTTAGGCGGAAATAGTTGTGGTTGATCTTATGGAATCCTGAATGGGAGTTGAAAATGGAAGATGAAATGGTTTTAGTAGTTGAATGAAAAAGAGTTTCGATTGTTGAATATTTGTGTTACTATACTTATTGTGATATTCATGTTTCAATAATATGTATTTTGTTTCAGGAACATTGCATACACGACAGGAGTAGATCCTAACTTTTGTTCACTTTTTGTTATCTTGTTCTAGGGAGTATATCCTTGTATTTTGAAATATTAAAACATTTATATAACTTAATTTGCATAATTGATGTTTAAACTTGAATAGATGAACTTAACTCTAAAATTCATATAATCATGTTCCATGTATGCGTGTTTATCTCATTTATTTCTCTATAATGACATTTGTCGTTAATGTATGTTATAAATATTATGGTTGTGATGATGTTTGTGGGATTGAAACCCAAAACGATTGGGTCGTGATTGAGTTATGAGAAGTGAGATATTAGAAGTGTAAACATGGTATATGTCGATAACTTGGGACCTCCCGGTATAAGGGAGACTGCTGAAATTTCAGTGGAAATTTCAATAGATTTTTATATGAGAACTGTTTTAAAAAAATTACCTGTATTTTTACATACCAAATCATAGGAAAGTAACTATAATCGCATAAGAAAGTGTGGGGCGTTACAATCTTTTTTGAGCACCCATTTTATCAACATGCATAATAACTAATAACTTAGTTCATAAAGTTATGACCCTTATGAAAAATCTCTACATGTTTTTAGAGTGTCACTTATCGGTTCAAATCGCTTACTTGATTATAAAGGGTTTTTAAAAGCATGTAATGCATGCTATGGTTAATGGCTATGAAAGAAAAGGAAATTCATAAGCTTAAAATGTGTTTGAGGTTTTCAAAGACCTAGGATCACCATCAACCAATCACTTCACTCTCTTTCTTTTGTTATCTTTGTAAAAGAAATGACATATAACCATGCCATATATTTCATCAATAAGTCTTGTTTTCTAAAATTAGACAGGAAATAACCATGTCATCTTTTCAACATGAATTTTCACCTCATTCAATCAATGGTTAAAAAAGTCTCATTCTTATCAATTATTGGCATATAACCATGCCATTCCTTTCATTCTCATTCTCAAACTTAAAGAGAATACTAAAGCTCATTGTCCATCATTTATCTTATGATACTCCATCATTTTTGTTGTCTTACATTTCAATTCAAAGGAAGGGCCAAGGTTCACTGTCAATCATTAGCCTCGTCATTTCCTCATTTTTATTTCACTATCTTTGTAAAATAATGGCATATAACCATGCCACACATTCTATTTTCACCTAAAATATCAATATTCTCTTAATATAGGCCATAAAGCAACTCTAACTTTTCCTTTGATGGATAATCTTTCTAATCATTTGAAGACACATGATGCTTTATCATAGATATCAAAAGACATATTCTTCTTTCTTTTTCCTTTTATTTTTTTTACTTTTTTAGTTTTTTACTCTTGACCCCGGTATCAACTTTTGGCATTTGTTGTGCCTTTCCTCAATTAAAATCTCTCTTGTCCCTCCTACACATGATAGGCATTTTCCTACCTTTAACCTTTTCATGGAATTCCATCATCAAAACTTGATTTTCCTTCAAGTGCGGGCAATTTCTACTTTTGGCTTTCTCAAAGTTTTCCTGGATGCCCCCCCGGCCCAATTTAGGCTTTTTCCACTTTTAGCTCTTTCTCAATCGTTGAGCTTTCATTCTCAGCATTCCCTTTACCATTGACTCTATTATTGTCTTCATCTTTTCAACCAAAAAATCTCTCACATGCCCCCAATATGGGTTGTGATCTAGGTTCGGGTTTTCTTTCGAAAGAAAGATTGTAAAAGGCTCAAAATGGAGTTGCAAAGAATATAAATTTTACGAATTGTGAAAGGAATAAACAAAGATGACATTTTCTCATTTCAAGCAATGTTGGTTAGAACCAATAAATTTTGACCTCATCTAACGTAATAATTTGGACTTGCAAAGAAAAATGATTCGCAAGTCCATAATTGCTGTAACATCCCAATAATTCAAAGCCGAAATTGATGGTAATTTTTCTTTTTGTATGTCATCACGTTGTCAATGATTCTCACGACGGTATTCAAGGATTTAACAAGATAGGATTCATTCAGTGGTATAGTGCAATACTCATATGATTTCATAATGCAACATCCCAATAAAGTGAATACCCCATATATACATCCATAACATTTTATTTACATGTTCATACATCAACATTCTTGTTCTATTATAGTTATCAGCACAAGTCTTTATAAAAGTGTTGTATGGTCATTTCATAACTAGTACATTTGTCACACAAAATACATAATATCTAAAACATGTGGATACATAGTTCATATCAAAACATGTGGACCCGTGGGACGGGATTCCTACGCACCTTGATTGTGTGATATCCCTGTTACAAAGCAAAATAGATACAAGAATTATAAATAATCTAAACATGATAATAAACAACTCGAAGAATGTTATCAGGTAATCATTTTCGGTTCGGTTTGGTTTTTATCAAAAAAATATAACCAAACCAGTTTTTTTCAAAAAAACCGCAAACTGAAACTGGTTCAAACCGACCAGTTTTGGTTCGATTATTTTAGAACAAAAACTGGTTTTTTCAATTTGGCTCGAGTTTTTTTTTTCAGGTTGGGTTCGGTTTATTCAGTTTCAGGCTTATAAAACTAAAACCAAACCGAACCGGTTAGTTTTTTAAAAATTATAATCAGTTTAATCAGTTTTTTTTTACGGTTTGGATTTTTTAGTTATTTTTTCTGATTTTCTTAATTTAATCGATTTTTCAGTTTTTTTACTCACCCCTAGTTATAATTACTTTTCATTATCAATCTAAGAGGGCACTTACCGTTCCTTCTTTGACATAAAAATATCAAAATAATCTAAAAATACTAAAAATAATATTAATTTAAAGCAAAAAATAATAAACAAAATTTAATTTTTTAAAAAAATACTTTTAAAATACAAAATCAAACATACACTAAAAATAAACTAAAAATACGACTCAATCAGCACAAAAGATTGTTACCATTGGGGCCATATGGCCTAAACAACAAAATATTATTATTATTATTATTATTATTATTATTATTATCTGTTCACCATCAATTAGAATGCTAGTTTTTTTTATAAAAAAAAAAAAGTAACCTGGTAGAAAGAAAAAAAGGGAGAAATAACACAATTCAAAATTTATTTAGAAAAATAACATAACTTAACAAATAACATTTTTTACTCTTAAATAAAAATTGTTGAGGTAGTTTTAAAAGCTATTTTGAATTTTGAATTTACAAAATAAATCAAACTCTATTATTCTTATTCAAACTCTACAAATGTTGACAAGCAACAAATAAACACTTCTCTTGAAGGAGCCGCTGATAAACTTTACACAGAATTACATCAAATACACTTTAAGCTCAGATGTTCATGTTGACATAAATCCCAACAACTCTTAACGAGTTCTGCATTTACCTTTGTGTATTATACACCCAGACCATCTAGGGGTCGTCATCATAGGGAACATCCACAGCAAGATATGATGGAAGAATGAAGATCGGCCTTCCATTATGGTGGAATTCAGCAACCATTGAAGCGTGATTTGGCTGATAGTCCCAGTTATTACCAGTCAAGTCCAAACGCTCAAGACTACCTAAGAAATAACAAGTTTAATATAGGTTAGGATTCAAGTGTTCACATGAAATCACGGGCCATTAGCATCATGCTCATTTCATTTTGTACTACTGCCACCTTCCATGGAAACTTGTAAGCACTTGAAATTTGGCTAACTTTATTGTATATATCATAATACCTTAATTTTCCCAACAGAAAATGACGAGATTTCAAATGTAAAATGTGTTACCAATGTTATACCAACAAAAGAAACAAGTGGAAGTCAGCAGCCAATATTAATAAATAAAAAATCATTCAAGTAGACAGATACCTTTAGATAACTTCAGAGCAGAGCATATAACTGTTAAAGATTCTAAAGGCATGAGATTGTATGCTGTGTTGATGGCAATAATGTTTGGAGCCAATGACATGAGCTTTGCCAAAAATCTTGCAGTTTCAAACCCACCACGGTTTTTGCTGTACCAACTAATCATTAGTTGATCCATACTGTTGGCAAGAGCCATAATATCAGTTAAGAAAATAAAGAAATAATTTCAAACCTTATATTGATATCAACAAGCTTCAATTCTGCCATCAATCCTTTCTCTAGTTCCTGAAAGCCAAGCGAACCCAGTCCAACGCCTCCAACATTAAGTGTTTTAATAGATGTGCCCAAAATTTTTTGCAGGGGTCCTGCTACATCACTGGTTTACAGTAATTACAAAGTTAATGCAACTCAAGAACAAAACATAACAATAAATTGTTACTTCTATACCAGAGCCAACAGACAAACCTGCCAAGGCCATTATCTGCAAGTGAGAGAGAGTTTAGTGGTCTTTTCAAGTTTGAAAGGCTATCTAAAAGTTCAGTTGCGCCACTGCAGGAAAGCTCACAATTCTCTAAATACAACTCAGCCAAGGGAGAGCATCTATCAGGAGCCTCGATAATATAAGGAATTAAGCATCTGCAAAGTTCAACTGCAGCTTTGAGACTTTTGCCTACTACATTGAAAGTGGATGTGACAAATGAAAATTCATCTAACCTGATGCCATCATCCTCAATGGGATTGTCACTTATATCCAGGATCTCCAAGTTCGGCATGGAAACAAGTGCACATCTAAGACTCTCCACGTCATCCTTGCGAAGATCATTTCCCCTTAAACCAGACAATAATTTTATTAATAAAGTAAAAAACTGTCTGAAAACCAAAAGGCAGTCATACAATCTTATTAATCATCAGAGTGCTATGCCCTAAATTGAATGAAGGAGAGAAAAAATAACAGTTGACCTGGTTATGCCAAAATTGGGATAGCTTGGTTTAAGATATTGTTCAAGAACATGAGAAACAGCAGATCATATCACCTTATATTGAGTACACGTAATGATTGCAAAGACTTTCCTATTCCTAATGATAATGGAACTTTGCATTTTGATTTCCCATTGAGATTACCAAGCCATCCTGCTATCTGTAATGTTATTTCAAAATATCAATCTTTTGCAATTATAGATGGATTTGAAATGTATGATAGATCTAATAGAAATGCATTACTCACATTGTTGTCAGAAAGGTCAAGGATGGATAGGCTAGAGGAAGCATCAAGAAGAACGCTAAAAAGCATCCATGCAAAATTCCCGTCTAGATGGTTGTCATGTAATTTCAAAGAACACAAAGACCTGAGAACAGATACATTTACAAGTAAGGGCATGTATCATTGAAGTAAACAGAGGAAGCTTCCCAGGAGAACAAACTACATTTATACATGAGAGCCGAGCCATCGAGATTTGTAAATAGGTTAATGTAAATATGTAATACGAGTAACCATAATTTTCTGCTTTTATTCTCTATGCAAGTCCAGAGACGAGCTGTAAGGGGCTGTTTCAACAGAAAAAAAATTCCAGAATACATTCCAGAAAAATAAAAATCACACTAGAAGTGATACTGTGCGCATTGATTGGATATTGAAATACACCCAAGAAACTGACAACAGGAACCAAAATACGACAAATAATATTTGACAATATGGCAGCTGAGTTACAGCTAAGAGGTCAAGACTTCCTGGGGACTTGTCCAGTATATTTACCCTCTAAGTACAGACATGCTGATAACTCAACACAGCCCATTAGATTTGACAGTTTATGAGCATCTCACCAACCTCAAGAAATCAGAGAGAAAAACATACAGTAAGAAGCTGATCAAGAACAAAGCATAGGTTGAGAAGAATGGATATACCTGCCTGATGAAAGGAATGGTACAAATCCAGGAGGTAAGGAAACTGGATTAATTTCAAGAAAGCTGGATGTGTTGATTGAGAAGTGCTGTATTCCATGTGTGTGTGTATTAACCACATTTAAAGAACCGCATATTGCACTGACAAAAGTTGGTGAAAGCTTGCAGTAAATGAACTCTAGTGATGTCAACGTTTCACTGTTTTGGATCAACAGTTTGCATAATCCATCAACCTATTGATACAATAATCAAAATTCAGCATTTTTCATTGAATTTGGACACAGGGTAACACAAATAAACATTAGTCTGAGGAGCTTGACTACATTATGATAAGGAGAATTTCCCATTTTCAAGCATAGGTTACATGAATTTGATATTTAATTACATGGTCTCACAGAACGACTGAATTATTATTATCCAAGTAAAAAATAGCAGCATTCAAGTGCTTCTAGATGTACCAAGAAAGTCACGTCAACAGGATCTAGAGTATTTGGTTGGCTGCACAGGTTGGTGATTGCATTTTCTTAGAGAAATAATTTATCCTTGACACAAATTGATCACTAGTAATGTATATCCTTTTAACATTAGGGTCAGAGAAAATTGGATTACTTTTTCTTCTCGCAAGGAGCATCTTATCACCTCTTCGGAAACTATTATAAGTTAGTACACACAAATTACTTTCATTTCCTATGGTGGCAGAGCAGTATTTGGAATGAGTGTATTTATAGCATTTCCAAAGGCAGGGTAAAGAATCTAGGTTGGACAGGCTCATATTCATCCCTGGTTGACTTGTATAAGGTAATGATTTTATCTATATTTCTCAAAGTGGTTCAATTCTTTCCTTTTAAATTCCATATTATGGTGTCGAACAACAGATACATAACTTGCAAATTTGTCGAAAAATTGTAGTCAAAATTTGTAGCATGTATGGCAAGAGCAGTACTATTTGTTCAAGTGCTATGCTTGTTTACATTTTTTTCTCTTTGTAGTGCCTTTTCGGTGTTTTGTGGATATAAACTGATTACAATTATAGCTGAAGTTATTGGTCTTGCACTCTCTCTCAAAAATAACAAGAATTCTTAGCTACTTATAATATCCTAATGCACATAAAAAGGAAGCAAGCATACATGTTTCTCAGATCTGATCCACCGCACTATCAAACTTTGCAAGTTGCTCTTCCTTAATAATACCTGTTTCAAAATAGTTATTAGCATCTTGGTATTTATCAGTCTGTCCAGAAGCATTGTCTTGAGAAAGATTAACGATGTGAGACGTGGCTTTTAATGCACATCATAGAAACAGGTTAATATAATAAAATTTCTTCCTAACATGCCTAAGATTGCTTCTTGACAGAAAAATATTAAACAATAATGATACTAGGGGTTGAATCTTCTCTCCCTCCTGCAACTTCAGCCCAGAGGAGGTAAGCAAATGTTATCATTATATTGAACCTCAGGTTGCTTGTACTATTCTTAGTTAATTTCTAGGGAAACCCTCAAAACATGACAAATCTAAAGATGAGATGATCTGGTATGAAAACATGCCAAGGAAAGCTTTGACAAAATGAATAAACAAAAACTCCTTCCATGATTGTCAGGACAATGGTAAGAAGTTCTCAAGCCCATAGTATCACTTTTAAAAAGAATTCTATCTAAACAACCCAACTTTCAGGTTTTCAGCATATACGAAGGCCAGCAAAAACCAAAACACACTCCAGCCAAAATGAATCCATTAAAAATAATAATAACAACAATAATAGACATAGAGACTCTAGAAACAAATTCAAAGTTGTTGATGGTTTTATTCTACTAAAGGGATAAGAACATACACAAGTTTCTGCAACACAGAACACATTTTGAAGTCTCAAACAGCTGCACAGAGAAAACAATATAAATGAACCTAAACCATGTTAGTATAACTAAATTGTTTTAAACATAATGGACATATTAAAGAGACTCCACAATACATGTTACATTGGATAAGTAAAATCGATTTGGTTTCACATTGAACGGTCACTTGCATGAAAGCCTTGATGATGGAATAAGCATATTGTCAAAAATCAAACGAAGAAACAAGCTTTTCTGCATAATGGCAGATTTGAATAGATGTTCACTAAGCAACTCGGTTTCCTCCAGAAATTAAAGAGGCTAGGCATAAGCTCTCCTAATACAAAGAATTGGCAATGCATGTTACCTAGCATAGTGCCCGAATTGTTGGCAGTGGTATGATAATTTAGAATAATTTGGATGATTTACATGTCCCTCGCAACCAATACATTTCAGCATACCATCTGCAAGGAACATAACAGCATTTGATGAAACAAATTCCTCAACTTAACAAAGCTAGAAGCACATGCAAATACATTAAAAACAAAAAAATCACATATGTGTTTCTGAAATGCACTTTCTTGATTAGTTGCCTCATCTTTTTTCTTTTTCTTTTTTTTTTTTTTTGCGTGAAATAACATGATTCATTACCTGAAACATTCATCTCACCGATGCATCCATCAAAAGAGGGGAGCAAAGCTAACTCTGCTGCTTCATCAAGGCAACTGTTTATCCGGTTAATATAAGAAGAATAAGAAGAAGAAGAATCCAAATACAAGCAAAATATATATATAGAATAGGTAGCAATACTTCTGCAAATGTGTTTGCCAGTATATCCGTCGCCAGTCAAGTTGTGTTTCAGAAGGGTGAGAAGGGTCAGGCCAGCGCAACTTAAACAGCGCCTTCCATGCCGAATCAAAGTTTCCATTTCTGTTGTAAGAAAACACCAGTGAACTGTTAGAGGGGGCAACGAGAGGAAAAACCCAAATAAAAAGAAATTCTGACGACCTCCCACGCTTTCTCCCACCATCGTTCAAAGGAGCCTCGTAATCATTGCAGTCCTTGAAAGGCCTGCTCCACCCAAATAAAAATCAAATCAAACAAAACATTTCTTCCCTTTTTTCATAAGCATTGTTCTGCACCGCACCCAGTTACTTACATATCTGTTTCTAATTTGTGCAAAGCCAGCGGGGGTAATTTTGTCAACAAACGATTAAATAAATGAGACGGGAGGTCATATATGTCCGGTCGAACATCATCATCTCCGGCGGCTGCTGTTATATATATATATAAAAGAAATCAACAATTTTGCAAGATCAAAAAATTCAAAATTGAAATCGTGAAGAAGAAATCACCGTGCACTACTTCTCTTTTGATCGCTTCGATGACTAGAGATATTAGAGAAGGAACTTTTCTTGCCATTCCTATTCCTAGTTTTGTAATCTTAAAACCAACTGGGATCAGCTCTTGATGGAACCAGCGCGGCGTTTTTCTATGGTATAGCTACTCTCCAGGCCAGTCAAGTATAAGAGACGACCCGTCTCCTATTCCTTTGCTCCTTTGTTTTCAGCTTACGACGTCGTGTTGTTGTACAAGACTTCTTTAATTTTCAATTTCATATCAAATATTTTTTTTTAACCCAGATATTCAGGTCAATTTACACACAACACACTTAATCTCTGAATTTGAACATTCTATAAGTTCAATAAACATATAAAATACAACGGAATTACATGCATACATACATAGTGAAGCTTGAGCCTTGATGCACAATGAGACATGTTTTTATACCAGATTATTTCATATCAAATATTTTTTTTTTTAAGAGTTAATGTTTTCGGTTTGATTTTTTTAAAATAAAATAACTAAATTAATTTATTTTTTTAGAATTAAAATAGAAATGATTCAAACCAATCATTTTGGTTCGGTTGGTTACGTTAATTGATATGAAAAACCTACTTAAATTTATTTGAGCTTTTATGATTAATTTGCAAATCGACATTGTTGCATACTTTAAAGAGACCAGCTCAAAGACAAGCGAAGTCATTTATTTTGCAAAACCTAATGCTACATATTCTGCATAAGTTCAATCTAGGTTTCAGATAATTAACTTCGAAATGCTAATGGATAAAGGATACAGAAGCTTATATGTTTGTTGCTCACAAATCATTGCCTAATACAGATTTATTATTAATAAAAATTTAATTTCTTCTTAATATTCATATAATATTAAGTTAATAAATCTAATATTTGATTGATGAATCTAGAATAAATATAAAATTTATGGGACAAAAATACTTTGCAAAAAAAAATTATAAAATAGTTATAATTATGAGATTTTTATTGCATCAAAACATTGTTCTTAAAATGTTCATGGCTGATACTCTCTTAAATACTGGATATTTATTAAAGTTGTAAAGATTAATACATATTATGTTATTTTCTTTATAAAAAGAAGTAGTTATTCTCATAAGCTAAAGTGTAATAGATACTTAAAACTAATATGTCAGTACTTTTCATAAGACATGTACACTGAACTAATCCGCATGAGAATTTCATATGAAGAGAGCATCTATGTCTATAGAAAGACTCATGTGACATATAGATAAGTGATCTTTAGACTTGACATCACTAAGTTATTTTATATAGACAATTTTATACTTTGATCATATTACATGTTATCTTAATCAAGATAATGAAGGGACAGATATTGGGTATAACATGAATTGTATGAAGGTATTTGAGTGATCAAGAAAGGATTCATCATCCTAGGTGAATTAAGGGAAAATATTTTATTTGTTCTCAAATAGTACTGATTGAGAAATCCTAGCCAATGTGGAATAAGATTTGAAAGGAGTTTCAAATCTTATTCAACCGATTAATGACTATTATGTAGAGAACAAATATGATTTAACATGGCAGACATGCTTCATGCTTTAATGTTAAAGCAGAACATTATTGATGAAATGATATTAACTACACTAAGAAACTGAGGAGAGAAAGAGAACCTTTTACACCTGTGTGCCTTTTATAATAGTGTTTAATTATGGATGAACCAGTTCAGTTTGGTTCAATTTAATCAGTTTCACACTTTTAAAACCGAAACCGAATCAAACAAATTTTTTTTATATAATCGATTCATTCTGTTTTTTTTTTGTTGGTTTTTTGTCAGTTTTCTTAGTTTAATCGGTTGGTTGGTTTTTTGCTCACCCTTAATAATTACATAGGTGCACAACAAAATGACTAAAATACCCTATAAAACAAAAATTATTGAACTGATGTATAAGACTGTTGTGACTTTTCCATTTTAATTGCATAGTTGAATGACTTAGTTGCCCTTAAATCCAAATTATCTTAAGCTAGCATCCAGTGGCTCTTTGGTCTTTCACTACGATTTCTTTGTTATTAGTGGGTTGGGTCAAGGGAAATTTGATATTTTAGTTGATATAAAATATTATTTAATATTAAAAAGTCAATGACGTGTGCTGCTCATGCATACATGCATGGCAATGTTCGAGATCTATGGATGGCATGTGCAACGTCATCCGGTGGCCAATCTCAGTCTTCTTCGGCAACATTTGAATCTTCGTGGTGGCCCTTCCATCATTAGGCGATGTGTGTGACATACTTTTTTTTTCTTCTTTTCTCCCTCCTTATCAATTTTCGTGGCAGGCCTCGTAAAGTTTCAAAGCAGCCTTGCAATTTTTTATTCTCTCAGATTTAATCTCTATTCTTTTTATTACTATTTTTTTAAATAATTCATAGAATTTGAATTTTCTTTCAATTTCATCCTTCTTTGATTATTTTATCTGTTAGATCTGGTCCCCATTTCTTTATTGTTATTTCTTTTTGTTTTTTAAATTGAATTTATTTTTTAATTTCATCTCTCAACATTTTATTTTATTTAATTTTTATGTCAAATTTTGTCTTTATTCTTTTTCAATTTCATTCCTCGATATTTTATTGGTCATGATTTTATTAATTGTGAATTTGGATTCATGATTTTTTTTTGTAATTGCCTTCTATGGAACAATTTTAGCCTCAAGACCTAGGTCATGGGTTTAAATGGTTAGCCAAGGTTGACTTAGGTTTTTTTAGAATCTTTTTTACATTTTTTTATTTCATTTTTCAATAGGGTTATCCTGATCTCTTGTGCGAAGTCGCATGTTTCTCGAATTAACCTAGGTTGACTCGGGCGAAGTTTATTTTGTTTGATTTATCTGCTATTGTCTCAAGCGAAATTTGTTTTTATTAGAGATGGCTTTTAAAATTGATTTTTTTTTTGCGATTTTATCCTCCTTTAGTTTTTTTTTTCCTATTAGATTTAATATTCATTCTTTTGATTTTAATTGTTTTACTTTGAAAAATCTTTTAATTGATATTTTATTCTATTTCATCTTTCAACATTATACTATTTAGGAATTGAGTTTTTTTATCAAGCCCATGTTTGGGATTTCATTGGTTGTGGATTATACTGAGCTACCCAAATTTCAGAAATTCAACCGGGTTTGCTTCTTTTTTTTTAGCTAATGGTTTTTCAATTTTATCCTTCAGCATTTATTCAATTATAAATTGAGCTTTGTTATTTTTATTTATTTTATTTTGCATTGGTTTTTTCAGTAATTTTATAAATAATATGGGTTATCTTAGTTCTTTTTATTTATCGTTCCTTGTTGAATTTGCTTTGATAATTTTTTTAAATTAATATATTTTTTTATTTTATCATTTAATATTAGATTGATTGAGAAATTTTTTTATATTAGGCTTTATAATTTTCTTCAGTTTCCTTTCTATTCATTTATCCCGATCTCATTATTTAGACTGCGGGTTTGGTGGGTTAGCCTAGGTTGACTTAGATTTTTTTTAGGATCATTTTTTTAATTTAATATTTTTTTTATTTCATCCTTTAACATTAAGTTGTTTAAGAATTAAGCTTCATAATCTTTTCTAGTTTGCCTCCTATTGAATTATCTCATTTGCATGATCCGGGTCAAGTTTAGTTGGCTTGCCTAGTTTGCTGGTTGTTTTTTTTCTTTTTTTAATTGATTTTTTAAAACAAATTCATTCATCTATGTTGGATTTGTTTAGAGATGGACTTCAACTATTTTTTTTCTTTGCATTTTGTTGGCTTATCATAGTCTTATTACTTGGATTGCATATTTGACATGCTCATTTAGGTTGGCTAATGTTGGTTTTTTTTTTCATTTTTTCCTTTTCATTTGATTGGCTAGAATCTTTACTTCATTGTCTTTTTCATTTTAATAACAACTTATTTACAGGTTTGTATGTTTGTTTTTGTTTTAATTGATCCATTTATTGTCGTTATCATTTTTTATACTAGTTTTTTTTCTCAATTGGATCTATGCCCCATGTTATTGTTTTTTACTTTTTTAAAACACACTTGCATCGCCCAAAATTTTTTTAAATCGGTTAAAAGAAAATGTTGGTTCATGGTGTAGTGAGAGCCTATAAATGTAGTAAAAAAACTAAGATTAATCAAACTTTTATGGTATATACAGGCTTACTATCATAGTGAATTTGCATAGTGCAATAAGTTTGTTTAGGAAAATTACCCTAACTATCCTATAGTTTAGTCAATTTTTATTTTGCCACTATTATTTTAAAAATTACAGTTTACAACCTGAAAAAAGTCAACAAAAAAGTCAAAATAGACTCATTAAAATCATCATCATAATCTAAGATACTAGTACTACTACTAAGTGCAGATAAATAGTCACAAAAGATTTCGATAAACATTTACTCTCTCCATCACTACCATTAATTAACATAAACATGGATTACCTTGTTAGCTGCATAAAGCCCTAAATCCACCACATGTGCAAGATTGTAGTACAAATCAAAAAAGGCATAGAATACATTAATCATAAATGAGGAAAATATAATGTTAGCCAATATGCTACCAGTTGTAGCAAATCCATTACTAAAAGCAAGAGTTGTTACAAAACCAGCACCATTATAGTATGCATTTGCAAATCCAACACCTATAATAGCATTAGCAAACCTTACACCAGATAAGCCCAAAACAATGAACCTACAACTAGTAGAAGCAACACCAGCAAAATCGCCAATAGTTGTAGTAATTACAAAACCACATGTTGAACTACTAGTAGGAAAGCCACCACCAAAACCACTAGTAGAAGCAAAACCAATTTTACTTTATCACGCACAACTTTCAATCTAAATATCAAATCAAGCTGTTATTTTGCATGGAGTCTCCTGACATGTTGACTTACCATGGGTTAGAATTTCGGGTCAATCAAATTTGGAAAGGCTTCACAACTTAGGTTGACAGCCGGATAGTTTACATGAAAAACACACAAAGGCTTAAGTGAGTGGTAAAATTGTAAATAGAGGTAAATCACCTTTTTAAATAGGCTGGAACAGTTAGAACTTCTAGCAACAATGAATTTTCAGTTCTTCCTCCTTTATTTTGAAATTTTTGAGAGAAAAACCTTGAGAGAGTTACATTTAAGTGATTAAATAAGGTTTCAGAAGGATTTAAATGAAGGATTCAAGCCTTTTCAAGGATTTTTAGAGCTTAGAAAATAAGAGTTTAGGAGCTAGAGAGAGAAAAAAAGAGAGGAAGAAAAACCTAAGCTCTCCTTGCAAAATACTCATTGATTTGTTGCTAACAAGAGGTTAGGAACTTTATTACCATGATTGATCAAGGTTTTATTATGTTTTAGAGCTTGGGTATGAATGTTGGTATTATGGAAAGTAAGGGTTTAGTGATGGATTGTGAAAACCCGCTAAATTATAATCTGAGTAAAATAAATAAAGTACCGAATAGATTAAATAAAATGATTTTAAGTATTGTAATTGGATACAATAGAATAACATGTAAGATGTTATGGTGTGAATTAAGTAAAAAGATGAGTTGAGTGACAAAAATAGAAATGAGAAGAATGAGGGCCAATGTGTAAATAGGTAAAAGTTAGACTATAAATGCTCCATCTTTTTCTCTTTTAGCCGTGAGCTTGAAACAAAGAGAGGGGAAAGAATTGTGTAATTTTCTACTTAAATTCTCATTGATTTTATTAATTAAAGTGAGTAATTAGAGTGATTAGCTTAATTAAACATCAAAAGGGGTTGATTTTAAGGTGGTGAGTGCATTGGAGGAAGGATTTCAAGGTAGGGTTTGAAGAGGGAGAAGAAGAAAACTTGATTTTTCTTGCATTATTTCCTTAAATCCTTATCAAAGTGAGGTAAATAACATGCTCCAAATGATTAATTCCTTTAATTTTATGTTTGATGAAGGATTATGCAAAACTATGATTATGTGAAGTTGTGGATTTATGCTATAATTTATAGGAATAATGCAAATTATGTTTGAACCATGTTAGAAAGCATGAATTATAATTGGGTAAGTGTTTAATTTTAAATAAAAGAAACAAAAAATTAATTTCCCCATTTTAATTGAATATTTGGCCAAAAGAGGAATAATTTAGGGGATTTGAGGTTTAATACAATTGTTTGGAAAATATGGGAAGATGAAAGTTTACAAGTGTTATTATATGAATGGAGTAAGAATTTTTCAAGAGAAAAGAAAAATCTTCACTTCCTTCCCTAGGTTGTTTTTGGCAAAATGGAGAAGAAAATTAGATAATGGAGTTTAAATGATATTATTGAGGAGTTTTTGGCTAAATAAAGAAGAAAAATTATATTATTGAGGAGTTTTTGGCTAAGTGGAGAAGAAAAATTAGATAATGGAGTTTAAATAATATTAATGAGGAATCTTACTAAATTGAAGACAATTGATGTTGATAGGTTAAATTGAATAGGTACTTTTGTGAAAAAATAAGTAAATGTTTCAAAAAGAGGGGTTTTATCCTCCTTGAATTAAAAGTCAATTAAACTTAATTAAGGGTGCTGGATTTAATCAAAGAATATGTAATGGGTATTAGAATTTTACCGGTTTAAATAAATAAACAATGACAAAGTAATTTTTATTGGTACAAAGGAGGCCGCAGGACGTAATCAGCAACAAGGGACCTCTTCACGTGCACAGACACTAGGTAGGTGTTCGACACCTTGGAGTAATTAATTAGTTTATTTTTTTATTGTAGAAGGAATTTTATAGATTGTAAATTCTAGTGTTGGTTACTGGAAATAATGCCCTGGTGAATGGGCAAACCTTGAAAAAATTATTTCCTGGTTACTGGAAATAATGCCCCAGTGAATGGGCAAGCCTTGAAAATTATTTCCTTGTTGCTGGAAATAATGCCCTGGTGAATGGGCAGTTACTGGAAATAATGCCCTGGTGAATGGGCAAGCCTTGAAGATTATTTCCTGGTTACTGGAAATAATACCCTATTGAATGGGCAAGCCTTGAAGATCATTTCCTGATTACTGGAATTTATGCCTGGTTGAATGGCCATGTTAAGAAAATTAATTTACAAATTAATGGGATAATCACTCGATGTAAAATAGATTAATTGTAAAACCTTGAAGTTAAATATGCTAGTTTGTGAGAGACACTCTTGATATTTTTATTTTATTTTAGTAAATTTATCCCTATGTCTAAAAGAGAATTTATGAAATTAAAAATTTCAAAAAGAAAATAAGACAATTAATTCTATGATATAAAAGTCACTTTAATGTATATGAATAATTAGTCCTTAATCAATTACTTATTGAAATGTGTAATTGTTTTAATCATGTTTAATGCGATTATGTTTTTAGATACATCGCACCCTCGATCTGGAAAGTAAATGCTTGGATAAATAATTTTGTTATGTGATTAATGTAATTGGAAGAACTAATATTTTGTTGTAATATACTTTCACATATAAAATTGTAATGTTTAACTTATTATCTTGTGTATGATGTAATTTATAATGTTATTATTATTAAGTTGAATTATGGTTGGTTGTATATATATTTGAGCACAAATACTTAAAAAAAAAAGAGACGATGCATGTTAAGAATTTATTAGATTTATTATAGTGTTCTATAGAAAATAGAATTGAGATATTGAAATATGCTTGAGTTTTTGAAGTCCAAATGATGGGACAAATATTATGATTGATGTTACAAGTTGAGAAATGATTGAGTGGATAACTTGGTATCTAAAAAATACAAAGGAAACTCTGCCAAAATTTCAAATATATATATATATATATATATATATATATATATATATATATATAAATTGGTAACTACAAATATATATCATATATTTTTGAGTTTACAAGTTGAGATTGTTACATGGATTGTTTGAAATGATATTTTTGATTGATTTATGTGTTCTTGAGCTTGAATAATTAATGGGTATGGTGAAAATAACATAAAAATTGAAGAAAAATCAATGCTTCTCATCAATTGGGTTTTTAGTCAATGATGGAATGAGAGGACTTGGATTGGTTAAATTAAATTGATAGGAAAATCGTGTTTAATTATGTTGAAAGTGTGTTCTTAAAGTCAATTGTGATGGATTAAATTGATCCATGAAAAAGAAAAGTGAAAAACAATCTAGTATGATCATAATGTCCATTTCAGCCAAAGCAAATAAAAATAGAGGAATTAGGGTGTTAGTGAAATATGTTATGATGTGTATGAATGATATTGGTTTAAAAGAAAAAAAAATATGAGGAAAGAAGTTGATTTTTAGCCAAATCTTTATTTGTTAGGAAAGTTGAAAATTGTTGATGATGTTGTTTAAAGTTGAATGTACAGCTTGAAAACGATAAAATTTGGAGTCAATTTCTGTAGAAAAGTTATATATATGGATGTTAGCTTTTAAATAGACCCGGTGCTGATTAATTTGAATTATGTAACTCTAGATATAAGCTAAAAACTAGGCAAAACTGTAAACTGATATAACTTTGGACAAATTTCAGATGCTATTATGATTGTTGATTTCGAATTTAAAAATGATGGATTTTGGAGTTAGTTTGTTTTAAAAATTTATAGATATGGATGTTAAATTTCAAATAAAACTGGTCTTGATAAATTTGAAGTTATATAACTTTAGGTATGAGCTAAAGATTGAAGAAAGTTTCAAACCGATATAATATTGAACAAATTTTTTATACCACTGCAATTAATGGTTTTAGGCTCATAAATGGAAAATTGGGTGTATCTTTCTTCATGAAAGTTGTACATCTATGTCTTAGATTTTCATATAGACAAACCACAATTAAAATTAAGTTTTACAATTGCAATTATGATTAAAACACTAAATAGTATTCTGGGTTTGTAGGCTAAATCGACTAGAATTAGACAATTCTAATTTTTTTCTTGGAATTGTTGTTGAGTGAGGGTTTTAACACCTGAATTTATAAGAAAGAATAAGAACATGAGAATGTTTAAGGATATAGAATTTTAATGATCTTCCTTGCTATTAGCTTGAAAGTAATAGTTGAGTGAGAAATGAAATGAAGTTGTGATGTTGGTTATATTATTTATTATAATTGAATTCCCGGTGGTACATGAGAGGTTCTAGAGATTAAACAATAGCAGGCAACATGGAGCATGAACACGTACATATGCTCCAATTAGGTTCCTTGCACCTTTTCCTACTTAGAGAATTTCTTAAGCATTTAGAATTGCAAATTCTTTAAATGTGCATGCATTTATATAAATGTTAATAACAAGAAAGGGTTGATTTGACTAGCTGCCTTGAATGGAGCTAATGGCGTCAGCACGACTAACTTGTCGAGTTATTGATGGTTCATTTGGGGGTGATGTAGCTATATAGAAATGAGATTATTGTTGCGATGTCGCGGTCACACAAATTAATTACCCTAGCTTCAAACACAACACACAAGATAGTATAGAGCAAGTAAGGGGTCGATCCCATGAGGAAGGTTCAAGTCAGATTTTTATGCTAGTTAATATGCAATTTGGGGGGGAGGGTTTGGATGTTATCTAGGCTAAAGCAAAAGAAAACAAAAAACTATCAAACAAAATTTAATAAAATCAGAAAATTATCAAGAGAACAAACCTTGGTCGCAAGCACACATCCACCTACAGAAATCAGAACTAATCATGGAAATGAAACATCAATTTATATTCTGAATATTTATCTCTTCTTAACATTGGTTAGTTAATGGATCCGCCGTATAACTAACCCTAACCATCAAACAACCACAGTATCCGCACTAGTAATTTAATTCAATGGCAGCCTTAAGAACCAGATAAGTTGATTAATCATGAAAACATAAATGTCCGCAGTCTATGTTTGATTTGATTGAATGTTCTTCCTAAGATTAATAACGTAGATTCACCACAATTATTAAACTCAGTTGCTTCACAAGTTTATATACCACAACTCTGGTTATGATATCAAACTTAGCAATAGATTGTCTATAATAATAACTTAAAGTCCGCTCTAGCAATTAAAATAAACAATCATGGAAAAAATAAGCATAGGAGAACAAACATATTCATCATATAAACTGAAAAGAAAAGGTAAAATAAATCTCACAGTTCTTGAAATCCGAAGGTTTCTGTGTCCTTGTAACCAAGAAAAAGTGTTTAGTTTTGCATGTTTTTTGAACAACTAATCAAAAAGAAGGAAGAATGCATAATTTCAAGTTTCTTAGAGGAGGTGGGCGTTTTTCTCCTCTTGGCTGGCTGCCCCCTTCTCTTCTCTCATTCTTTTTATATCATAGGAAACCCTAGTCTCTATTTTACAAAATAGTCCTCCCTTAAGTAGACTGTTTACATTTAAGTACTTCAATAACTATTTTACTAAAAAAGAAGAAATAATCTTGCATGAAATCTTCAAGCTTTGACTTAGAGGAGCTAAATTGCTGAAATAAAAACTTGGATATTGGTTTAAATGCTTCGGAACATAATTTGGACTCGTTTCTTCACGAAACCTGTTTGTTGGCAAAATTCAGTTGTCATCTTTGAAAACTTATATCTCCCTCATATGACATCGTGTTTGGATAAAATGTGGAGCATTTATAGAACTTTGAGTCAGGAATCCAAAACAATTGAGTTTGCATCAATTGGACTTCTGTAGCTCCAGATATTCAAGTCGTAATGGCCAAAGGTCAACATTGACAGGTTGCGAGATTTGACTTTGAAGGCTGAGATTTCCATGCTCTTCCTTATTTTATTTTCTTGCCTTAGATTTCCATAAAGGTATGGATGTTAGATTTTTAATGCCATTGGAATCACTTCATTTCAACCTTTAGAGCTCATGCTCTACACAAAATATAGACTGAAGGTCAAATCTACCAATTATCTCCAATTTACTCATTTTTTGCATTATCCAAAAGTGCTTTCAAAACATAAAATAAAGAATATCAAGGCATTTTATATATAAAACATAGGGAAAAAACTAGTTAAATATGGGTGAAACTATCGAATAATATGGTTGCATCAATTATGCATTTAAGTATAAAGTGTAGATGTTTATTAACAAAGTGAATTTATTGTTTATGTAATTAACAAGTATTTGTTGAAAAGATTAATTTGACTAGTTGTCTGAAAGAAGCTAATAGCATCAATGTTACTGATGATTGGGAGGTTACTAGTCTAGCTATCTGAAATGAGCTAGTGGCATCAATGTGGATGATGACCAGGATATTTTTTAGACTATCAATGTTACTGATGACCGGGATATTTGTTAGACTAACTCTTTAAAAGAAGCTAATGACATCAATATGATTGATGACCGTGAAATTTTTTAGACTAGCTATCTTAAAGGACTGAAAAGAGCTATTGGCATCAGTGTTACTAATGACCGGGATATTTGTTAGACTAGTTGTCTAAAAGGATCGAAATGAGCTAGTAGCATTAATGTTACTGATGATCTAGATATTTGTTAGACTAGCTATATGAAAGGAGCTAGTGGTATCAATATGACTGATTACTAGGATAATTATTAGACTATATGTCCAAAAGAAGATAGTGACATTTGTCACGGGGCGCGCGTGGATCGGCTGAGCGACAGTGGCATCTGCCTCTTGAGAGTGTGTGTTGAAAAGAGAGTTTTGAGTATAATCATAAAATTATGATTTTAAGGTTCAAGAGTCGCCGCTTAGTATTTTGGTTACTGGAAAACCTATGGTCTGCAAGAGTCCGGGTAAGGGACTGATTGTGCAAGGAGAAGACCCATCACCCCTAATGCACCTTACCTAAAGTAAGCTGCATTGCTGTTTGATTGTTTTTCTAGGTCGCTTTTCTGTACATTGGTCTTGTCTAAAGCTTAAGGTAGATCTCTCTTTGTGAGGAAATCTCTACCTTATCGGGTTAAATCCTAACCATTCTAAGGTTCAAATTTTAGCATCGCATTTATTTTGTCTTTTGTATCTTTAATACTTGAGGGTATACTTTACAATGTCATTTTATACCCTCAAATATTAAAGTTTACAGCTAAATCCTAACACCTTAAATATAAAGTGAACAAAATGATTAGTTAAAGGTTTTTGATATTTTGATCAAACCCTAACAGATAATCATAAACTAGTTATTGATATTCATTTTAGCATTTTTAAAACATGAGAAATATGCAAATTTGTTTTTTGTTTTTATAAAAAATATGCTTAGAAAACTTTTAGGATTTGACTGTATGCATGAAAATAAAATATTTTTGTTTTTTGTTTGTTTTTTTTTAAAGAGGACATTAATTTAGAATTTTTTGAATTTTTTTATAAAACATTTTGGAGAAAACTAGGTATTTTCATACCGGATTTGAAATGACCTTGGATTTCTTTGGATTTTTTTTGTTTTTTTGTTTAATTTTTTATTATATAATATTATATTATTAAAAATAAATTGGGCTGGACCCGGCCTGGCCTTTCGAGTTGGGCCGCAACGGGTCCAGCCCGACTCAATCAGGGTGGGTCGACTAGCGACCTAACAGACCCTTCTTCTCTTTTTTTTTGGGTGGGCTAGACCTGGCCCAACCATCTAGGTTAGGTTGAAACGGGTCCAACCCAGAGCAGCTTAGTAACTAGTGTAACCCATAGATTGAGGTGCATTGTAAATAGCAGAACATGAATTATAATTCATATTCTGCATATTTACATGCAGCAGGGGAAGAAGAAAAACAAAATGGAGGGAAAAAAGAAGAAAGTTACCTAGCGTGGGGGTTGTTGCCATGATGAGGAGGTCTGACTGGTTGTTCAAGAGGCGTTGGTGGAAGAAATGGTGGTCAGCATTAGTTACGGGAGGAAGAAGAAGCCGGCGGTGGAAAGAAAACAATAGGTGGTGGCGGCGGCTGTTACTGTTACTAGTGAGAGAATGAGTTGGTGAAGGAGGTTGAGCCATCATTGGTCACAACGTGGGTAAGGTTGGAGTGGCTGGGATCACGGTAGAGAGAGAGAAAAGAGAGAACTGACAACAAAAAGAAAAAAATAGTAGGGAGGGAGACTGGTTCTTTATCAACTTTGCACCCGATTTTCTTCATGCTCGAGCCATAAAATCCACCCCTATTTATAAGGAATGAAATAGGGATATGTTGTCTTTAATGGTGTCAAATATTAGCTCTTGATTTAGCCACGAAGGATCCCAACCATTGGATCAAAGTGAGTGTCATGAACTGTCAAATTTGGCAGTTGAAGACTGCATGAGTTAGCCTTTTTGCACCGGCTCCACGACCGTAGTGTGTCATTGGCCAGAAATGACCATATCGAAGTGTAGTAAGATGTCAGAAAATCATTTTAGTACAAGTTTTATAAAATTTGATGGAGAGATGAAGTATTAAATGCCCTTGAAAAGTAGTACCCTAAGTAGTCTTTCTAGGAAAAAAATGAATAAGAAGATGAAAAGTATTAAATGCCCTTAATTTGTGATTTCTCTCAATTACACTTCTGATTGGCTTCACACTTTCAATTTGTGCACTTTTGCCCTTGACAAACTTCAAATTTAACCCCGGATTTCATCTTCTTTTTCATTTTCATCCTTGATCTTAGATTTCTACAATTTAGCCCCTAATTGACCATTAAACTTTCAAATCTCTTCAATTTCACCCCTGATTTTTGCTAATTGGGTTTCCATAGTTTGGCGCCTTTTGTAAAATGGTCATTGGCTTCAGATATCTTCAATTTAACCCTTAATTGACCATTAAACTTTTAAATCTTCAATTTCACCCCTGATTTCAGCCAATTGGGTCCTCATAGTTTGTCGCCTTTTATGAAATAATCATTGATTGTGAATTTCTTCAATTTAACCCCTAATTGACCCCGAAACTCTAATTATCTTGCGATTTTACCCTTGATTTGAACCAATTGACTTTGTAAAAATTAAGTTTGGTTTTCTAAAATTCCAATCTTCTTAATTAAGCGTAAATTGGGCTCCCAAACTTAATTTTTCACCAATTAAGCCCCTAATAAAATTAGTTTGACCCATTTAAAGTATAATTAAGTCATTACACCTAATTAAATCCTTCAATTGGACCAAAATTAATTCTTAAACATTATTAAACTTTAATTTGGCCCATGATTAAATCAAATTGACTTATTAAAAATTTAATTATATCATTGGACTTAATTTTTATGCAGATTCGTCCAATATTGACTTATTAAAAATTTAATTATATCATTGGACTTAATTTTTATGCAGATTCGTCCAATAATTATTTAACTTGAGCTTGAATCTGCATTGTCTCTCTAGTTTTAGGTAAAATAGGGTACAATTAAGCTTCTAATTCTGTCCAAAATTGTAGCTTGATTTTTTCTACATTTGAAATCATACTAGCTTGCTTTTTCAAAAATGCTAGTCTTTTTTCTATTATTATTTTATTATTTTATTTTTATTTTGGAAAGGAAAAAAATTGAATTTAGGGATAATCCAGAAATAAGTTATGACAGTTGGCTCCCCTTTTTATAATGATTACGACAGAAAGTATCGTAAAAGACTTTAGATAGTAAGTTTTGTAAAAAAGAAAAATGAATGAGAGATAACAGATTCACCAAATTAAGAAATGGTCAATCCATCTGAAAATGTTTGAAGTGAGGGCTCAAAAGCGCACTTAGAGGAAAAATAAATAAGGCTAGAAAATGCATTATCCAAAGGATGAGGGTTAGAAAGCGCATTCGAAGGAAAATGAGAGATGGTTTGTAAAGAAAAAGATGATATTTGTGAAAAAATGAAAGATTTTTTTTTGAAGTGGTATAGTTGTACCAGACAATCTATCTATTGGTAAAATTCAAAAATATTGAAATGGTCAAATTGTCATGGGTGACCTACCCAAATTAAAAATACAAAAGGTTTTTCAAAGTGGTCTCATTGTAATGGGTGACTTGCCTATGTAAAAAATACAAAGATTTTTTAAAGTGATCTCATTGTAATGGACGATCTGTCCAAGTAAAAAATACAAAGATTTTTCAAAGTGGTCTCATTGTAATAGGTGAACTGTCCAGGTGGAAAAATACATAGATTTTTCAAAGTGGTCTCATTGCAATGGGCGACCTCCTCATGGGGGAAATGCAAGATTTTCAAAGTGGTTGTAATGGGTGATTTGTCTAGGTGAAAAATGCGAATATTTTTCAAAGTGGTCTCATTGTAAATGAGCAACCTGCTCAAGTGAAAAATACAAAGATTTTTCAAATTTGTCTCATTGTAATGGGTGACCTCTCCAGGTGAAAAAATACAAAGATTTTTTTTCAAAATGGTCTTATTGTAATGGACGACCTGTCTAGGTGAAAAAATGCAAAGATTTTTCAAGTGGTGAAAAATACAAAATTTTTTCAAAGTAGTCTCATTGTAATGGGCGACCTGTCCAGGTGAAAAATTCAAAGATTTTGCAAAGCGGTCTCATTGTAATGAGCAACCTACCCGGGTGAAAAATATAACTTACCTGACGAAAGGATTTGGCCAAAGATGTCTTTAAAGGATGACATGATAGGGCTTAAAGGTGCACTATCTAGGAAATGAGAGCTCAAAGGAACACTTAAATGGAAAAGAGATAGGGCTTGAAGGCACACTATCTGAGAGATGAGGGCTTAAAAGGGGACGAGGACTCAAAAGCACACTCGTAAGGAAATAGGTTTAGAAAACACATTACCTAGGAGATGAGATCTCAAAAGAGCACTCGAAAGGAGGTAGAGTTAGAAAACGCACTACCCGAGTTGAGGGCTCAAAGATATACTTGAAATGAGGTAGGGTTAAAAAATACACTACCCGAGAAATAAGGGCTTAAATGTGCACTCGGAAGGGGTAGAGTTAAAAAACGCACTACCTAGGAGATGAAGGCTCAAAGGTGAACTCAAAAGAAAAAAAAAAGGGCATGAAGGCAAACTATCTGAGAGATAAGGGCTCAAAGGCACACTCGAAAAGAGACAGTGTTACAAAACACACTACCTGATAGATGAGAGCTTAAAGACACACTCAAAAGAAATTTGCTGGTAAGACACTAATCTGTCAAAGATCAAAGTAATGCATTATGATCAATATGCATATATACTTACCTAAGAAATATAGTTCCCATTTCTTTATGGTGTTTCCTTTTTCTCAAAAGTTTGAGTCTTTGTAGTAAGCTTCAATGACTTTTTTTGCTCTTGCTTACTCGAGTTACATCTTGTGATCTTGACCTTTAGGAAAGGTATGGCATCATCATACTTACAAAGCTTTATCTCAAAAGTTATCAGCTCTGCCCTATATTTTCTGTTTTCTTAGAAAGGGAATCATAGAGCCAGCCCTATTATGTGTTTGTTGGATTGCCCCTCAATCTGATCATGTCTTTAAGTGTTCAATTCAAGTTTTGGGGACGACGTTGTGCAAAAAAAGATTTGGTTATTTACAAGAAGTTGTTTTTATGGAAAATTTTTGGAATTTCAAAGTTATTCCAAACACAAAAAATCATTTTGATGTTGGTTTAAGCAAACTTGTTCTGAAAATAATTCTAGTGATTCCTATGGGCAGGTTTGAAAGTCTTGTTTTGTTGTTTTTGGTAGAAGTATGAAGTGATGTTTTATTGGTCAAAATAGTTTAAGCTTTAATTTGAGGGTTTCAAAGAACCGGTCTTTAAAGCATTCATTATGAATAATGAAGATTGTCTCATATAGGGAAACATTGCCTACCAATCCAGATTGCCTGCCTCTTATCAGAAAAGGGCTTGATTGGGCACGTAACATAGGCTTGGGCTTTTTTGTTATGAAGAAAAATGATATTTATAGGCTTAAAAGGTGTTTAAGAGATTTCAAGACTAAGGATCACTAGTGCTTGTTCCCAAACCTTTTTGTCTTTTGAATTGATTTGCAAAATGGTCAATCGTGCCCCTTAGTGTTGGGCTTGGACTTTTTCTCTTTGTTTTATTCATTTGGTTTTTAGCATCATCATATTAGTTATTTTTGTGGAATGTTCAAACCCTTTGGACCTTTCATTCCCCCAGCTTTGTTTGGACACCTTTAATCATTGAGGATCTTTCTGCATATTTCTCACACTTGCCCCCCAATGTAGGGTGTGATTAAGCCCCACACCATCAACCAAGAGGCCATAAGCCCTATTTTACGACCATTAAATGATTCATTCCCCTCAGCATTTTAGAAATTTTCTAAGTACAAGGCTCACCCTCCTCGAGTTCTCGTCAACCTATTAGGAAATTTTCTAAGTATAGGTTGACCTTTGTTGGGTTTTCCTCTGCTCTTTCGAAATTTTTCTAAGTATGAATGTTGACATTGATCCATCCCCTTCATCCCTTAGAAATTTTGCTAATTATAGGCGTCAACATGGGTTCCCTTCAACCTTTTAGAATATTTTCTAAGTATAAAGCTCATAAAGCTCACATTTCTTGGGTTCCCCCTAACCACTTAAAAATTTTCAAAGTATAAAGGCTCACCCTCCTCAAGTTTCCCTCAACCTCTTAGAAATTTTTTTGAGTATAGGATGACCCTTCTTGCATCCCCCCCCCCCCCGCCCCTTATAATTGTTTTTAAGTATAGATGTCGTTATGGGTTCTCCCTAGCCACTTAAAAATTTTCCAAGTATAAGGCTCACCCTCCTCGAGTTTCATTTAGCCTTTTAGAAAATTGTATAAGTATAGGCCGACCCTCCTTGAGTTTCCCTCCGCCTCTTAGAAATTTTTCTAAGTATAGGCGTAGACATGGGTCCGTCCTCTTTACCCTTAAGAGAATTTTCTAAGTATGTGCATATGCATGGGATCTCCTTAGCCACTTAGAAGTTTTCTAAGTATAATGCTCACCCTCTTTGAGTTTTCCCCCAATCACTTAGAAAATTTTCAAGTATAAGGCTCACCTTCCTCAGGTTCCTCTTAGCCTCTTAGAAAATTTTCTAAGTATAGGTTGACTCTTCTTGGGTTGCCTTCCGCCCCTTAGAAAATTTTCTAATTATAGGTGTTACTATGGGTTCATCCCCTCTACCTCTTAGAAATTTCTTTAAGTATGGGTATCGTTATGGGTTCCCCAGCCACTCTTCAGGTGATGGGCTAGATATCTCCCTAGTGTAATAGCACAACCCTTTATGAGTTCCCCTCTGCCTTTTAGAAATTATTTTAAGTATAGGCTTAGAAATGGATCTGTCCTCTCTACCTCTTAGAAATTTTTTGAAGTATGGGCGTCAACATGAGTTCTCCTCAGCCTCTTAGAATATTTTCTAAGTATAAGGCTCACCTTCATCGGGTTCTCTTTAGCTTGTTAGAAATTTTTCTAAGTGCAGACTGACCCTCATTGGGTTGCCCTCTACCTCTTAGAGACATCGATAGGGATCCATCCCCTTCACCCCTTAAAAAGTTTTCTAAGTACAATCTCCTCCTCAATAAGTTTCTCCACTTGTTATAAAAGTTTTTTTAGTATGGGTTCCTCTATGGTTCCCCTTTATATGCTTATATATTCTTTTTAACCATGGTGTATTCCTTTGCACACGGGCTCTCTAGTATATTACTTAGGGTTTACATCCCTCTTATCATATGAAGAAAATTCAGGAAACTCGTCATATCAGGCATTAAAAAAAAACCTTTGCATATAAATATCACAAAGACATGGAGGACTACTGATAAACCTATATCCCACTACCCCTCCGAAGGCCTAGAAATCCATGATCTTAGGCAACGTGCCCAAGCCTAGCCTTAGGAAAGAGCTCAACCCTCATGAATTTAGCCTTAGGGAAAAACCCAATGTCATGGGCTTAGCTTAGGAGAAGAGCTCAACCATCGTGAGCTTAACTACATTTTGGATCATTTTCTCTCTATATCTTTAGATGTATAAAAGTCCTCTATAGACCTACCATATTTCCATTGACATTAATGTTGTGCAAGGGATAATGTATAAAAGTCATCTAAGAGCCTATGATTTTTCCATCAACATTAATGTTGTGTAAGGAATAATGTATAAAAATCTCTTAAGGGACTACCATATTTCCATTTCATTATTACATATGTCAAGGATATTTTCTTTCGTTAAAACTATAAGGTCAAAGTTACACTTTAGCCTTATTTCTCCATAAAAAAACAAAACTCATGGGTTATAGATAAACCATGAATCCTTCAAGCTTTAGGTTCATAATCTTTTCATTCTCAATATTTTTAGCATGCATATTTTCAAAGTTTATCTCTCTAAAATATCATTACACTTTCTCTCTTTAAAAAGATACATAATTAATTATTTGAGAATCTTCAAATCTATCAAAGAGGACCTTTTACAGGTACCATCCATCTTGGCTTACCAAACACCAAGCATTAGTCATATTGGCTAGGGAAAATAGATCATATTACTAGAATCAAGAGAATAATCGATTATCCAACACATAAACCTTGCTCCTGAGCTAGTTGGATTTTTTAGGACCTCATCCATTAGGAAGACGTCTGGAAGTAACGTCGATTTATAAGAAGATTCCTTAACAACGGCAGTGGCCTGTTTCTTTTAGGAGTTGAACTGTGGGAAGTATCAATAACAATAGTCGTTTAGCATCTACTGGAAGTAAAGGAAGAACGTTAACAACGATCCCTGCAACCTCACACCAGCTGGGACTTGTCAGGATGGTGGTGGCTTACACAAACTGTAGCACTCATTCTAGACCTCAAGATTTAAAGGCAAAGTAGCTCCAGTTTTGTGTTAAGACAAAAACATCCCTCTTGCATTTAAAGATATGAAAGTTATTGCCTCTTTCCTTTTTAAAAAAATGTTTTTATTCTTTCTTTTCATGCCCTAATGTTCTTTTTGGTTTGTGCTCGCTATGATGTTCTTTCATGGGAGCTCATTCTTATCTTGATAGGTCAGGCTTTATTCGGTAATAGCATGGTTTCCTTCTCATGAAACATGGGCTGATTCTCTAAGGCTCATACTTTTTGCAAACAAGATGGGTAATGTTGGTTGGACTTTATGTTTGGTTAGGGTCATTAACAAAAAAACTAAAAGGCCGTAGTGAATCATTGTAGCATATGAGGAGATTCACTGTGGATTCAAGCAGTGTAATTATTGTTTTGCCCTTCATTGCTCTTAACAATTGCCTTGGCACTAAGGGTAAAATTGTATTTTTCATTGGATCCAAATGTCATTTGAGAATTGATCAGGGGCAAAACAGTTGTTCAAATTTATAATGCACAATAAAAATATTCTTTTGCCCTTGAAATCTAATAAAAAATGGTTTTCTGCTAAAGGTTTTTTCATTTTTTTCTTTTAATTTGCATAGTGAAATAACACTTATACCCTTGGGTACTTAGAAAAAATGGCCTTACAGGGAGGGGGTTTATTTATCATTACATTATTTTTTTACAGTAAAATTACGTTGTTGACCTTTGACTTTCTAGATTTAAAGAATAGCTTTTGAGGATGTTTTGATCTTTGCACCATGGTTTTTTTTTTTTAATAATGATATGCCCTTGGGCCCTTTTTTGTAATTTACCTTATTAAAATATTAATAAATTGGTAAAATATGATGACGCGTGCATGCGCATCAGAGTCCTCTATGCTATTCTAGAGGCGTGTGTGGCTAAGTATGGTGGCAAAAAAAACCCGATCGTCGTCTCATTTGATGTGCAAGGATATGGCGCAGCTGTTGGAGTGACGCGTGCTCCAAGGAAGGTGGCAGTTCGGTGGCAATGAGGTTTTTTCTCCTGCCATTTGTTTCTCTCACATAGGTCTTGGTTTTCATGCTTGGCCTTGAAAAATTTAGTTTTGACCTCTATTTTGTATTTGTTTTGGGTTTGGTCCTCATTCTTTTGATTTCTATTTGCTTTGATTTTAATGCTTCTTGAGGTTTTTTTTTTCAATTTCATCCTTCTACGAATTTAATTTAATTTATTTTTTTACAATCTGGTCTTCATTCTTTTAATTGTTTTTTTTTCATCCTTTGCATTTATTTTATTTTTTTGATTTTGTCCTTTAGAATTTTAATTCATCTTTTTTCAAATTTTGGTCCTTATTCATTACTCTTTTTCTATCCTTTTCTTCATTTATTTTGTTTTTAATTTAATCCCTAATTAGTTTTTTTCAATTATTTTTAGTGCAAGATTTGGTCCTCATTGTTTTTTTTATTTTTTATAATTGAAAATTTTTCTTTGTGATTATTTCTGCCTTTTACAGGGTTGTCCCATTTTCATGATCCGTCTCACCAATTTCAATGATTTACCGGGTTTGAGTTTAGTATTTTTTTTAAATCCTTTTAGAATTTTTTTTTTCATTTTTATAATTTGACATTGAATTATTGGGCTATGAGCTTTATGATTTGTTCAACTTTCTTTTTTGTGGGGTTATCTCATCTTATATCTTGGGTCGCGGGTTGGTTAGGTTAAGTTTCTTAGTTTAGTTCAGGTGTAGAATTTAGCGGTTTACAGGTTTAAGAGATTAACTCCGATTAACAAAGTTAATAAAGACACGGGTTTTCGTGGTTTTTTTGCTTTTTTTAAGCTTTTTTTTCATCCTTTACCATTTTTTTTATTCGCTTTCTATGAGATTTTTGTGGTCAATTTTAAAATAATATAAGTCGTCTTACTTTTTGTTTTTTTAGCTTTGTTAAATTTAGATTTTCTAAAGGAATCTTGTTTTCTGGATTGAATTGAATTAATTGATTTTATCATCCAATATTTAAGTTTTTAGGTGTTAAGCTCCTGGGTTGAGTCCAAGTCAAGAATTTAATGGATTGTGAGTTTAAGAGTTTAACCCAGATTTACAATGTTTGCATCATTTTGATATTTTTTTTCTCCAACCAAAAATATGGTACGCCCTATTTTGGTTTTTTATTAAATTTATTGATTGCATCCCTGACATTTAATTTGAGGCAATACTTGAAGGAATTTTGTTTTTTGAAATTAGTATTCTTTGTTTATTTACTTTTTTTTTCTATTTAGTTATCTGGTATCATGTTTCGAGTCATGGGTTCAAAAGGTTCACTAAGTTTGGATCGATCATTTTTTTCATTGCTTTTCAATATTTTTGGATCTTGAGTCAATGATCATAATCTTGGATTTTGTTTTTTTAATAAAAAAATATGCATCATCTTGATATCTTTTCTACGATAAAAAAAATAATAGGTCCGCAGCGCTGCGGGAGCCAACAATCAAATAATGATCGTCCGTTTAGTTCTGCTCATGAGTTTTGACAACCTTACTTTGTTTTACTAGTGCTTTGTTTTTTAATATTTTTTTCATTGATTTTTTTTATTTCATCCTTCTACATTTTTATTCTAGGGGATTGACGATCATTATTTGTTTAACTCTCTTTCTATGGTGTCGAGTCGTGGATTTTTTTTTTCGTTCTTTAAAATCCAATAATAGCGCTTAAGCATTGTTTTTTTTACGCTGCAAAAAAAAACAGCCCAGCCCGTAGCGAAGCGTGAACCATTTATCTAATATATCTTTATATGTAAATGTTATGGTCATATGTTCAATTTCTATATCTATATCTCATTAGTTGTATTGATCAATACTAGGCTTCATTTTCTATTTAGTTGCAAAAAATCATGATATTTCCAAAATACAAGATTAATTAAGGTTTCATCAAATGCTTTTCTAAACCATTATATATGAAAAATTTCTTCAAAAAAATCATGTTTGCATTTCTAACAAAAAAGATACATATAAAAAAAAGAACAAAGAGAAAAAAAAAATACATTGCATGAATTAACATTTCTTAAAAATACAAAAAAAATAATTTTTATATTCTGCATGTATCATGAGTTTAATAACAAGTTTATTAAAGCCGTGAGGAGTTGGTCTAAATTTTAAAAATACAAAAAAAACCAATTTGCTTATTTAATATCAAAGATTATAAACTTAGGCATAACACGTATACCTGATATTAAAAGAAACAAATATGAAAAAAAATATATGTTTTTAGCTTTATAATGACTAGGATTGACTCGTAAAGTCATAGTTCACTCTACTAGGATGGACCTGCTTTAACCAATAGACAAACCAATGATTAGAAAAAACACAATAGTGCCTTAGTAATAATCAGACAAATAAGCAATGCATCTTATTTTAGGTAGGATATACTAGAGGTGATATTATCATTTTTATACATAATCATTCTTTTTATCCAGACTTTAAAAACTAGTTATGGTTCCTAATGACCAAAATATTAGGTGGAGACTCTTAACCTTTTAAACCATAAAGGGAAAGAATTTGTTATTCTTTTCACACCACTTAAACATCTTGATCTTGGAGAATGATCGTTGTGACGCCTTACACGTGTGAAACCACACATAATAAGGAATTCATAAAACATATGGAAACCAATAAGCCTATCGTTGTGACGCCCTTCTTGTACTTAGATTAAATTGACTAAGGTATGATAATTATTTGTTTTTGATGTAGCCTCCTTAAAATTCACGTTGACCTAAATACTTTAAATAAGTCCGTTTAATGTATTTTTGTGCTTCTTTATCCTAATTGACCCATTAGAAACTTCTAATGGATTATTTGATGTAATTTGGATCGCATTAGGAACATTATAACACCATATTTAATAATTGTTTTTCAAGCAAATTCGACTAACCCATCTCTTTCTCTCTCTTCCACTATTTTTCAATAACTTCATTTTCTCTCTCAAGCTCAAGAACTAAAGTGTAGATAAAATGAAGTGTTGGACTACATAATATAATTTTCCAACTAAAAAGAAATTTGAAAACATCGCAAGGCAAAGTTTTTCAAATAAAAAAAAAACCTAACACCACAATTCTTTTTTAAAAAAAGTTGCCATTTTTTTTGCTTTCAATATTGGTCTCCTTATTTTTAATCTTTAGCAAACAATAAAATTGAATTTTTTATAAAATTGTGCATTAACACAATATCAAGGTCTTTTTTAAAACAATGATGTTAAAAGCAAATTAAAATCAATTATAAAATTTAATTTCTAATTAACCCAATGTTGAAAAATAAATTAGAAAAAAAATCAATGTTAAAAAACAAATTAAAGGACCATAAAAATATAAAACACTATTCTAGTAAACAATATTTTATGGAGTAGTAAATAGTAAATTCATCGGCTTTTTTAGGCTAGAACCATGATAATTTTATAGAAAGAAATTAAAATAAATTATAAAAGACAATTTCTAATTAACACAATGATAAATAATAAAATTAAAAAAAAAATTCAATATTAAAAAAGTTAAAAGACTAAAAAAATACAAAATACTCTTATATAGTAAATAGTGTTTAAGAGTTGGTAAAGAATGAATTCATAATTTTTTTAATTTTTAATTTTTTAAATTTAATTTTAATATATAAATATATATAGTTGAGTCCATAAACCTATAAAGTTCTCAATTAAGTCCACAATGTTTCAAAAAAACTATCAATCAAGTCTTTTTGTTAATGTTCATTAATTTTAGTGTATAAATATGCCCATTAGACTGAAAGTATTAATTCTCATGAACTTTTTTTTTTTTTGAAATTAGCGCTATTTGAGTGTATAAAATACGTAAATTAGACTTGAATTACAATTATTTTTGTTTTTGAGAAAATGACTGAATTGAGAAATACAGGAAATATTTGGGACTTAATTGGTAGAATTTAGATTTGGGATGTAATTGAGAATGAATATATATGATTTGGGACCAAACAGAGGTTTCTTCTCCGATGGAAAGCAAATAAGTCATCAAGACATCAACCATAGACTAAACACAACACCACCAGACTCACACTTAAAAATGGCTGCCAATTTCTGGACCTCCTCTCACTAGTAAGCCATTAACGGGCCAATCTTTTTTTATGTATCTTTTGAGGCATTTCTCTTGTGTTTGTTTATATAATGTGTTCTTGGATTATGTGCAGCAAGCAGCTTTTTGACCAAGAAGAAGTGGATGTGGTGCACCCACTAGACAAAGAAAAGGGCATAACTCTTGAAGATTTCAAGATCATTAAGACGCAGATGGCAATTTGTACGCTTTTATTTTATTTATTTGTTTCTTTGGTGGGGGGATGCTATTGAGTTTCTTATTTTGTTAGCTTTCACCTCGGAAATCTGCGTGGTTTTTCTGGGTTATCAGATTGCAAATGAAATTCTACCATATGGGTTCTTATTGTTTGTATATGTGGTGGTGATGCTTGTATCTATTATTGTCTAATTTCTACTAGAAAGCAGTTTTGCATTTGAATTTCTTGTGTCTGATAAACTTGGACTCTTGAAATTAATTTGTTGCTGTCAAGTTTTTTCTCCCATGAAATTTGCGTTTTCTGTTTGTCCTTAACAATCCAATCCTTACAACTACTTTTCTTGAAATTCGCATATACATATCATTTATTTATTTTTTCTGTATTTCCCACCCTCAGATATAGGCATTTTGGCTCAACAAGTTAAAGTGAGGCAAAGGTTCGACCTTTTTCTTCTAAAGTTCACATGTTCTTATCTTGTCTAGTATCCCATGTTCTTCCGTGATGAGTTTCATTTGTCATATACCAATTGATTTTTTTTATAACTTGAGATTGTATAAAAAAAAACAATAAATGATTTTGCTTTTCCATTTTGTCACCCTCGCTGAATTGATGGGGGAAACCAATTGATTTTTTTATTACCAAGTGCTCATGGGATCTTTTCGATTTCTCTGGTTTCCTTTTATAAGGTTTCACCAATTGAATGTTTTTTTTGAAATTATTATTCGATGTTTCAGGGTTGTCGCTACTGCAGTTGCATATATGAGGCGTGTCTATACCAGGTATGAAATAATTTCTGATGGTAAGAAAAAGAGTATGGTCACCATCCAGAATCTTTACTTTAACCTCCCTTTTGAGATCTGAATGCCGAATTGTCATTTCTAATCATCTAAAATACTCTTCAATTTCAATCATATGCATTCATGAGCACTTGGTATGCGATGCATACAAATTGATAATCATAAAATTATTATTCAATGTTTCAGGGGTTTTTTTTTATCTCAAAATGTATATTCGGTCATCCTACATATTTAGCTGGAAGCTTCTGTCACTGGTACAATCTCCTGGGCTGCAATGCCTCGTAGGCTTTCTTCCTGCTGTTTTTCTCACCCACTTCTTCAGTTCTCTAATCATATACTTTACTCTTTTTTCTTCATTAGGTCCCTTTAAATCAGCAGCCCTCTTATTTGTAGGTGTAATAGTAAAGCTGATGCATTGCCTAGGAAACAGCCAGTAGATTTTAGACCAAATGGTATAGCTCACTAGTCTTAATTTCTCTTTGTGCTTCCAGAAAGAGCATGTCAGAATACGATCCACGTCTTGCAGCCCCAACTTGCTTGTATTTGGCATCAAAAGCAGAAGAGAGCACAGTTCAAGCCAGAGTTCTTTCATTTTACATAAAAAAATTATGTAATCACTTGTTAGCAACTTGATTGGTTGATTCATTGAGTTCTTAAATTGTAGTTATATTTAGTGCTAAAACTATTATAATTTGACCTTGTTGCCTCACAGATTCTGATGACAAGTATAGATATGAGATCAAAGAGATACTTGAGATGGAAATGAAGATTTTGGAAGCTCTTAACTTTTATCTAGTTGTATTTCATCCTTATCGTTCATTGCCTCAGTAAGTATTTTATCTTCTTTGCCATGTTTCTTGTACATTATAACCATTTTAAATTGAACTAACAGGCTGCTTTGGTAAGGTTTTTCCTACTACATGTGCAATTCTGAAAGACTGAACATTGTCATCAAGTTCAGGATTGAAACATGATTTATGATTCTTATTGTGCAAATGCCATCTTGATTGATGTCTATTGTGCTATCAAGCTCCAACTCAAAGCTTACCTTTTTTTCTTCTGTGTATTCTCTCATTTGTTTTATTATTAACATCTTATGAATCTCTCAGTTAATTATGTGACTTTAGATTACTATTTATTAGTTATATCTTATATAATTAGATCATACTAGATTACTATTCATTGGTTTCCATTTTCTATCTGTTTCTTGTATAAACAAATGTAAAAGAAATGTTAAATTACTTCAATCTGTTCCAAAACTCTGAGATGGAGGCATGTTTATGTTAAGTAGACTACTAGAACTGGAAGCATACCTAAAAATGATTGATTGCTGAATTGGACGTGACTAATCATCTAAGATATACTAATTACAGAAACATAATTGCATAAGTTAAGATTAATCACAGTACTGCTAAGTTTCAACAATTCTAATATGATTGGATGCTGAATTGGATGTGATCAGTCATCTCTTATGTTACTAACTAGGAAACCTAATTGCACGGCTTTACATTCATTAATACACTAAATATCAACAATTCTGCTTTACTGGTTGCAAACTGTTATCTTGTGATATTTATGTTGCAATTTGAGCACAAGAACATTTTCTCTCTTATGTTTCTTCAAATCTTGGCAGATTTTTGCAGGATGCTGGCATAAATGATATAAACATGACTCAATTGACATGGTAAGACTCCAATCTCTAAGACTGAGGGGGTGTTTGATACGTTTCTAATTCTGCTTTTAAGTGTTTTTTTAAAAGTGCTTTTGGCTTTGAAAAATCATTAAATTGATGTTTTTTAGTGCTTTCTGATGGTTTTGATGTGTTGATTTCAAAAATAAAAAAATCTAAAAAAACTCATTTTGATATATTTTCAAATGAAAAGTTATTTTGAAAAGCACACGGCATCACAATCTTTAACACCCTCCAAGTAAAAACACATCTCCTAGCTTGGGAAAGACGCACTCTTTTCATTTGAGTCCTTGAAATATGGGGCAGGTCTTAATAAGCTTCGGCGTGCAAACTACAATCATGTTATCATGTTTTAAGCTTTGGCATGCAAACTATAATTTGGGAGAGTTGCCTAAAGATGATCGACATTTTGTGTATAAAAAGTGTGTAGAACTAGTTTGTCACTATTTATACATGTTCTAATTATGTGGGCCATCATTACGTTCACTATACATGTGTCCTGGTATTTAAAATTGGTTCATAGAGGCAGCTTCCTCTCTGTGGCCACAGATTCTAATTGTAACTGATAGTTGCAATTGCTGTCATTTGGAAATGGCTGATAAGTTAAATGTGAGAAGCCCTGGTGTTGAAGAAAGCCATCCCATAGTACAGTTTTCTTGATGAACACAGGGATTTTTGTTCTAGCACTGGGCCTGAATGGCAAAAACAAGCACCCCCGGGGATTTTTAACAGGAAGAAACACTAAGGATAACTGCTCTTAAGTTGTGAAGAAGTTCTGGAAACGTTCTTTCCCTTTTTTCATTAAAACTCTGCGCAGTCTCTTTTTTCATCTCTATCTCGAAGCTGCTGCCTTAAATCGACGAGTAACTCTGTTATGTTAATTTTTTAAAGCCTTTTTTCCCTCTATACCTTTCGTGCTTGTGGATGTATCCTTCCAATACGCCAGTGCTTGCACTCACATCATAAAAAATTATTGTCTGCATCGTGATTTCTTGATCTTTGATTCAAAATGAATAACAATGCTGGGACTTATACAGGGGACTTGTCAACGACACGTACAAGATGGATTTGATTCTTGTACATCCCCCACATATTATTGCTTTAGCCTGCATATACATTGCTAGCTTGTATAGAGAAAAAGATTCGACAGCATGGTTTGAAGAGCTCCGTGTAGATTTGAATGTGGTGAGTTCTAAGCTCAAATTATTATGAAACTCGCAAGGGGAGGTTAACAAACTGCTGCAAAGTCCACCGAATTTATGTTGGAGCTATATTGCTGTAAATAATGTGCCTTTGTATCTGATTTGGCAGGTGAAAAATATTTCAATGGAGATGTTATATTTTTATGAAAGCCATAGATTGATTACAGAGGAGAGAATTACTGCTGCTTTCAACAAACTGAAACCGTAAATGGTTTGGCCATCCCTAATCCTCAACTCAAAAGGAGAACTCCTGTCAAATGCCATGGAATCTATGTAAAGAAATTGTTTAGCCCTCGTCAAGAGCCCGGTTCCTTTGGATTGTGTAGTTAGGATAATTAGCCTTTGTATTCACTCGAGATTCTCTTTGGTGTGTATAATCTGAAAATTCCATGCGCCTGCCCGCATGATACCTGTATGTGTTTCAAATTAATGAGCTAAAAGCTTCAAAACTGATACCGAGTGTGTAATTTCGTTTTGTGGTCAGCATAAGGTACAAACCACAACGAGCCAATGCTAGGTGAATCTCTTTATGAAATTGAATGCATGAATCTGATATTGCGACCTGAAAGGGAGGAGGTGCTGCATTAGCCATTAATGGTAAGCAACTCCTGCTCCTCGCATTTCTCATGCCCTGCATTACATTGTTCAAGATCATTTCCAATAATTCCATCCATCGTGTTGCCCTTTGTTCTTGGCTTGCAGCTTCTCTACACAGCAGCATAGTATTTGAAAAGGAACAGCGGAAGAAGAAGATTGCTTCAACTTGCTGGGTATTTTTGCAATGCTTCAGAAGGAATAGGTTTCGGGTTTTGTGCAGGTTGAGGAGCAAACCAAGAAATCATCTGTTCTCCTACTTTATAAAGATAACATGATTGGTACTTCAACAAAGTTAGAGCACAAAATAAATCGATGCAAGAGCACAACCATATAAACACTATTTCTTCGTGACCCAATTCGTAACCCGAGCATAAGAACCCATTTCATCACGAGTCTCGTACAATTAAATGAGTAGAAGTATAATTCATGAAAACACTCTAAATCCATTGATACGATGCTAAAAATTAAAAACAAAATAAGAATTAAAATTAAATCAAATCCAAACATGTTCTCAAAACCCATTTTTGAACTTCTATTTTTCAATGAAATTCAATTGTTTCCCATCATTTCATAATTTGTGGCACTTTCGTTTATTTAATAATAATAATAATAATAATAATAATTAGAAAGCAAAACAAAAGGTAAAAAGAAAAAGGGACCAAAGTGTTGGAAAAATAAATAAATAGGAGAATCAAGTAAAATTAAAAAATTATAAAAAAATCCTAGTTCAAGAAGGAAATAATATAAAAATCTAATATTATTTTCCCAGTTCAGGTTTTTCATGTTTTAAGCGAAACATATATGAACAATATAAATAGACCCCACCTCCCCCATCCAAAAAAAAAAAAAACTACACCAACAAAAAGAAAAAAAAAACAAAAAGAAATAAAGTAAAAAAGAAGAATAAGAAAAAAAATCAAAATCTCTCCTCATCTTCACCTTCTTCCTCGTATCTTATCAAGCCCTAGGTGCCATTATTCATATTTCCTTCTCCATACATTATCTTCTCTCTCCATATAGCCACCACATTAGTAGCAACAACCACCATTTTCATGAACCTTCCTCGTCAAACCCAAAGACCTAACACTATATAACAACCCACTATACCAAAATCAATCTCTCCATGCACAACCATAGACCTCACAAACCTTTCGTAGTGACATGCAAGGGGTTGCTTGGTGGAGCTGCCTCCTGGAATTGAAGAAGTTTTTGGTTTAATCATAAAGTCATGATTATAGAGTTCAAGAATCGCCACCTAATATTATGATCACTAGAAAATCTAATGGTCAGTGAGAGTCTGGGTAAAGGAACTACAATGAAAAGACGCATTACCCCTAGTAAACCCTATCTAAGGTAAACTATATTGTTGATTGATTGTTTTTCCAGGTCATGTTTCTATTTATTTATCTCATGGGTTAAATGCTGACCGTTCTTAGATCCAGATTTATCATCGCATTTATTTTTTATCTTGTATCTTTAATAATTGAGGATATACTTTATAGTGTAATTTTATACTCCATAAATATTAAAGCCTTACAACTAAATCTTAATGCTCCGAATAACAAACTAAATATTTAGTCAAACCCTAATGGATAATCATAAATTGGTTAGGATATCCATTTTACATTTTTAAAACATGATAAAAATGTGATTTTTATCATTTTTTGAAAATATGCATAAAAAACCTTTAGAATTTGGCTGTATGCATGAAAACAAAACATTTTATTTTGAAATGAAAGCTTTTTTAAAAGCTTTTTGGATTTTTTTGAAATTTCAATGAAAAATTAGATATTTTTAATACCGAGTTTGTATCTTACAATGTAAGTTTACGACCCAATATTAAGCAAAATTATTGGAAAAACACACGACAAACCCATAAATGATTATAAAATGGTCCTTGAAAATTTTTAGTTTTTTTTAATGGGCTGCTTGGCCTCTGACCCAATTGGGTTGGGCCGACTACAAGGCCAACAATATTTTCTTTTTATTTTTTTAAATAGGTTGGACCCAGTTTAGCCCGCCCACGTTAGATGGTCACTAGCCCAACCCAGTGACCATGTTAATTATCTTCTGCTCACATTTTGCATATAGATGATAATAGTAGGAAAAGATTTACAGGAAAAAAAGGAAGAGAGAAAAAGGTTACCTGGTGTGGAGGTGGTGTGGCTGCCATTGCTGTGAGGTCTGGCGTGAGGATGGTGGAGGCTGGCGTGGATGAGAAGAAGAGAAGAAGCTGGCATCAGCTAGGTTGTTAGTGCTTCTATTGCTAATATGGAGAAGAAGAAGTTGCATCACTGGATCTATTGATGTGATTGTTGTTGGTGCAGAAGGAGGAAGTACACGGTGAAGGAGTTAGTCAAGGCTACGATAAAGAGGGAAAAAAGGAAGGGTGGTTGGTTGGGCAACTAAAAGGCTGGTTTTTTGGCCTATTTTCTCTTCAGATTTCTTCTTCTTTAATACCTGAAATTCAACCCTTTTTATAGGAGATGAAAGGGACATCTTGTCTTTATTGAGAACAAATCGTGGCCCTTGATTCAAACGTGAAAGATCCTAACCGTTGGCCTAAATTCATCATCATAAGCTACGAAATTTGGTTGTAAAAGGCTGATTGGGTCAGCCTTTTTAGGGCAATGCCGCGGTAATTACAAAGGCAACCAGCCGACATGAATTACACTAGGGTGTAGTATGGTGTCAGACCATCAGAGTGGTGTCTTGTTTGTCTTGTTTGGTGGAGATATGAGACATTAAATGTCCTTAAAAAGTAGTCATCCAAGTAGTCTTTTGGGCACAAAAGGTTGAAGATGATGAATAGTGGTCAGCCGACAAGTCGTTTGACATCCCTTGTTTTTGTTTCTTTATTGGCCAGAACGACGTCATTTTGTACCAAAACAAATTGTTTTGGTCGAAACGCACCATTGCTTTTAAATAAAACGACGCCATTTTGACATCCTTGAGGTTTTAATTAGGGATTTGACTAAAGTTCAATTTAGTCCTTTGTCTTTTGATTTCTTTTAATTGCATTCCTAATTGACTTCAAACTTTTAATTTCATGCGATTTTACCCTTGCAAAACTCAAATATAAACCTTGAAGTTCAACACATTTTCATTTTGGTCCTTGGTTTTGGATTTATGCAAATTGATCCTCAATTGACCATTCAACTTTCAATTTTCTTTAATTTCACCTCTGTTTTTAACCAAATTAAGTCCTCGAAGTTTAGTGCCCTTTTCAAAAAAGTTCTTGGTTGTAAATTTCTTCAATTTAATCCTTGATTGACCTTAAACTTTGATTTTCTTGTAATTTTATCCCTGATTTCAATCAATTGATTTTGTAAAAATTAAGTTTGGTCCTCTAAAACTTCAATCTCGATTAAGTCTAAATTGGGTCCCAACCTTAATGTTTCACCAATTAAGTCCTTAATAGAATTAATTTGACCTATTAAAAATATAATTAAGTTCTTGCACTTAATTAAATCTTTTAATTTGACCCATATTAATTTTCAAACGTAATTAAACTTTTAACTTGGCCTATGATTAAATGAAATTGGTCTATTAAAAATCTAATTAAGTCCATGGACTTAATTGTTTTATGCAGATTCATCCAATAATCATATAATTTGACCTTGAATCTACATTGTCTCTTCAGTCTTGGGTATAATAGGTAATGGTTAGCCTCCTAATTTCATCCGAAACTCCAGCTTGATTCTTTTACATATTTGAAACCCTCTTCCGCCTGTTTTTGCCAAGTTTTCATTCTTCTTGTTATTGTTATTTTTATTTTTTTTGAAAGGAATAAAGGTAAATTTGGGGGAAGAACCCAAAAATAGGTTATGTCAGTTGCTCTCTTTTAGATAAAAAGTCTCGTAAGGAATTTTATATAATAAGCTTGTAAAGAAGAAAAAAGAATGAGAGATTGTGGATTTATCAGATCGAGAAATGGTTAATCCTTTCAAAAGTGTTAGAACTAAGGGCTCAAATGCACGATCGGAAAGAGATAGGGCTAAAAAGCGCACTATTTAGAAGACGAGGGCTCAAAGGTGCACTAAAAAAGAAATAGAGATAAGGCTAGAAAGTGCACTCTTTGAGTGATGAGTGATTAGTACTTAAAAGTACATTCTCATTAAGGTTTTATATCATCATATTACACTTAAAGTATCATCAAATTCCCTAACTTAAGCATGTTTTATAATAACAAGTCTAATAATATAAGATAGCTTTAATTTATGGTAAATGTTCATTTTAAATACAGACATATCTCACAATTCAAAGGATTGATTGATGTGAGTAACTATTGAAACTGAAAGGACAAAGAAAGGGCTAAGTTTAGAAAAGAGATGCTGGTTCAATTCAAACTGGAACACCATTCAGTCATTGAGTCATATCTGGAGATGTAGATCTTGGATTTCAGTCTGGTTTATATAGATAGAAAGCTAAGCCATAAGCCTAAAACATTCATGAAGAGTCCAAGACTCAATTCTGCTGTTTTGGAGTCCACATCTTAGCATCAAAAGAGAAGTCTGAATCCCCGCAGCCTAGACACTGTTCAGTGTTCAATCCATATCTCGGGTTCTAGAAGTCTAGATGAGCTCATTCTTCTTTTGGTGGAAAGCTGATACATATTCCTATAACTTTTATGTGGACCACTGTGCCAAATTCTGATTGTGGAAATGTCATTTCGTCCAGAACACAAATTCATACCTAAACCACTAAGTCCACTAAGTCATTAGTTGCCACTAATTCAATAGTTAATTACCAAATGAATAGTTCTTTTTGGCCTATAAAAGGAGGCATTTGCCATACATTTAAGCATCTTGGTTTTCAGATCAAGATCATTTTCTTGCTTTCTCTCCTTGTAATGTTCAAGTTTTCTTTCATGTTATATTAATCTCTTGTTTATGCTTTTCATTTCCTTTACTACTCTTAGTTAACTTATATCATAATTATGTTCTTATCTTGTTTATTTATGTTCTTCTTCTTCATAATGTTTAGCTAAGTTTAATTTGTCAAGGTGAAAAGGTTTCACTAATGGTGTTAGAATATGTATAATATAAACTCAACATAGACTTCAATGTTTATATCTAAAAAAGTTTGTTATTAATATGTCTTATCTTTTTATCTTACTAATTCTTAATACCTTGCTTGTTAAATAATTAATCTAGATTTGTGTTGTATAACACTTGATATAATAAATGTTTGATCCTTCATAGTCTTCGGCTGACATCGTTGTTATGAGAGGAACTTGATTTGTTGTTAACGTAAGTTAGCATCATGAATTCCTGACAATATTTAAAAGTATGGTGTTACTAAAATAAAATAATTAATATGATCATGTTAAAAATTTATAATAAACTATTAAGGATAATCATCCGATTGGAACTTCATTTGTGTGTGGTTTTCAGTTGAATAATAAAAAGAATTTATATTATACTTATTTCTAATACCATTAGTGGATCCTCTACCCTTGAAAACTGTTTTTATCATTATTTAATCCTCATATTAATCTCACATCTCAAAGATCTTTTTAACTCTTTGTTAATTTAAATATATTATTTATAATTTATATAGTTGACCTCCCTGTGGATTGACTCCAGTCTTGCCGGGTTATTTATTACCTTGACACTACTGCACTTGGGATAAGACATCAACTCTTTGATCGTGTCAATAAGGGCTCGAAGGTGCACTTACAAGAAATAGAGATAAGGATAGAAAGAGCATTATTTGAGTGATGAGGGCTTAAAAGCACACTCAAAGGAAATAGAGATAAGGATAGAAAACACATTATCTAAGTGATGAGGGCTCGAAGATGCACTCAAAAGAAATAGAGATAAAGCTAGAAGTGCATTATTTAAGTGATGAGGGCTCAAAGGTGCACTCAAAGAAAATAAAGATAGGGCTAGAAAGCACACTATCTAAGTGATGAGGGCTCAAAGATGCATTCAAAAGAAATAGAGATAGGGCTATAAAGGGCACTATATGAGATATGAGGGCTCAAATGTGCACTCAAGTGAAATAAAGATAGCGCTAGAAAGCACACAATCTGAAATATGAGGGCTCAAAGGCACACTCAAGGAAAATAGAGATAGGGTTAGAAAGGGTACTATCTGAGATATGAGGGCTTAAATACGCACTAAGTGAAATAGAGATAAGGCTAGAAAGCATACTATCTGAAAATATGATGGCTCAAAGGCGCACTCAAGAAAAATAAAGATAGGGCTTGAAAGCGCACTATTTGATATATGAGGGCTTAAAGGCGCACTTAAGGGAAAAAGATTTGTTGATAAAATATGAGTTCATCAAGGATTCTTTCCTTAGGCTCCCTATAAAGATCTAAGTGTAATGCATTATGATTAATATGCATGTATACTTACCTGAGAAATATAGGTCTCTTTCTTCATTAACTTCCCTTTTTAAAGTTTTGATTTTCGCAGCAACTTCCATGGCTTTTTTTCACTTTTGCTTACTCGAGTCATAACATATGATCTTGACCTCTAAAAAGTGTAGGTCTCAGATGATATCAACATACCGCATTGCCTTAAAATCTTTATCTCAAAGATCATTAGTTTTGCATTACATCTTTTGTTTTCTTAGAAAGGGAATCACAAAGGCAGCCTTATTATATTTCTTGGATTACCCCCGGCTCGATCATGCCCCCAATTGTTTACTTTGAATTTTCTTTAGGGATGGTACCTTGCAGAAAAGGGTTTGGTTATTTACAAGAGGTTGTTTTCATGGGATTTGTTTTTTGTAATTTCAAAGCCATTTCCAAATGCAAAAACCATTTTGAGTCGGTTTAAAGCAAACTTATTCCAAAAAGAATTCAAGCGATTCCTATGAACCGATTTCTATAAGAGTTGAAAATTTTTGTGTTTTTGTTTTTTTGGTGAAAATATGAAGTGACCTTTCATTTCATGTTTTGTTGGCAATAAAGGTTCAAGTTTTAATGTGAGGGTTTCAGAGAACAAGTCTTTAAAGTGTTCATTTTACTTGTATGGATAATAAAGCTTGTTTCACATGGGAAAACATTACCTACCGATCCTGATTGCATGTTTTTTATTAGAAAGGGCTTGATTGAGCATATAACATAGGTTTTGGCTGTTGGCTATGAAGAAAAATGATATTTTTAGGTTCAAAAGGTGTTTAAGGGATTTCAAAACTAAGAATCACTAGTGCTTGTTCCTAGACCTCCTTTTAGTCCATGGATTTCTAAACCTTAGGATTGACTTGCAAGATGGTATGTCACACCCCTTAATGTCAGGCTTGGGTTTCTCATCTTTGTTTTCTTCATTTGGTTTTGAGCACCATCATCATATTTGCTGTTTTATATGGTATGCTCAAACCTTTTGATCTCTTTGAATTTTTTCATGTCCGCAACTTTGTTTGGACACCTTTAGTCATTGAGGATCATTTCATATATTTAGATTACTTTTCTAATTCTTGCACTTGCCTTCAGTGTGGGGTATGATCTTAGTCAGGGTTAATTCTAAAGAAAAACTTACTAGGCTCAATAGGGACCGTAAAAAATATTTTTTTGGTGTTGTGAAAGGATTATCAAAGATGACATTTTTTCATTTCAAACGCGTGCGTTTGGGATTAGTAATAAATTTTTTTCTTTATTTGAACATGCTAAATGGTTTCTCATTATTTATTTAACTAAAATTTAGCTTGTGGTGCTTGGTTTGTTTTTCAGGTTCTTAAGTATTTAACCACCTTCCTAGGAGATCGCTTGAATTCCTAGAACTTGTTCGTTAAAACAAACACCAATTTAACTTTTGCTTTTGCACTAAAATTTTAATTTTCCCAAAAAACTTTGTGAAAACATGAGATCACACCAAAAAATTCTTGGCCAAACTTTAATTTTTATTGATAGATAGAAAATTACATCAAACATATTATTTCTTTACAATATCAAAGTTTACAGGTCTAGGTAGATCCTCTCCATCCATATTGGTTACATTTAAAGCTTCTCTAGAAAAAGCCTTTTTCACCACGTATGGTCATTTATAGTTTGGTGTTCATTTACTCTAATCTTCTCCCAATACTAAAGAGATCTTTTTCAATATCAGCAGAACTTGTTCGTTAAAACAAACACCAATTTAACCTTTGCGTTTGCACTAAAATTTTGATTTTCCCAAAAACCTTTGTGAAAACATGAGATCACACCAAAAAATTATTGGCCAAACTTCAATTTTTATTGATGGATAGAAAAGTACATTAGACATAGTATTTCTTTACAATATCAAAGTTTATAGGTCTAGATAGATCCTTCCCATCTATAATGGTTAAAATTAAAGCTCCTCCAGAAAAAAAAGCATTTTTCACCATGTATGGTTGCTTGTAGTTTGGTGCCCATTTACTCTGATCTTTTCCCATACGAACGAGATCTTTTTCAATACCAGTTCTCCTTTTTTTAAACACTATTGACCTGACCTTTTTATTGTATGCCATATCCATTCTACTTTGGTATAACTAGTGGTGACAAATGACCTACAATCTCTTTTCATCGATAAAATTTAACTACTCAAATCTTAGCTTTGCCCATTTTGATTCATCTAGTCCTGCATCCTTTAAGACCCTTAATGATGGAATCTTTATTTCTAAAGGCATAACCGCTTTCATCTCGTATACCAAAGAATAAGGGATTGTACTTGTAGAAGTTCTAACCGTGGTGTGGTATGCGTAAAGTGCATATAGAAGCATCTTATTCCAATCCTTGTAAGTGACCACCATCTTCTGAATGATCTTTTTAAGATTCTTGTTAGCTTCCTTGACAACTCCATTAATTTTTGGTCTGTAAGAAGAAGAATTGAGGTGTTTAATCCTCCATTTAGTGCAGAGCTCAACAATGAGTTTCCTATTGAAATTTTGAGCGTTATTAGTTATCAATCTTTCTGGTAAGCCATAAAAGTTGAACCTTTTGACTACTTTCTATATCACATAAAAGTTGAACTCTACCCATTTAGTGAAGTGGTTGATGGGCACCAAAATGAACCTGTGCCCGTTGCTAGCTTTTGGATTGATTAGTCCTATGACATCCAAACCCCAAATATCAAAAGTCCAAGGCAATGCGATATTGGATAGCAGTGCTGGAGGTGCGTTTATCTTATCACCATATATCTGACACTTGTGGATTTTTTTAACATAGTCTACACAATCCCTTTCCATGGTCAACCAAAAGTATCTATATCTTTGTATTTGCCTTGCCATTGTATGTCTGTTGGCATGAGTGACACAAATTCCCTCGTGGATTTCTATTAATGCATGCTCAATTTCATTTTCATTCAGACATCTGACCAAAGTCCTGTCAAATGATATAGCCTATTCAACGATATAGGTGCATTTTTATTAGGTGTAAGTCATTCTTGGATAGCCCTTATATTTTTCTCATCCATCTCAATACTTTTTGCACTAATAACATAACCAATAAAGATAATTTTCTCTATAAAAAAGTTAACACTTTTTCAGATTAGCATATAAACATTCTTCCTTTAAAACATCCAATACATTCCTTAAATATTCAACATGCTCATCTAAATTCTTGCTATAAATCAAAATAACACAATAAATCTACCTATAAAATTGTATAAAATATGGTTATTTAATCTCATGAAAATATTAGGTGCATTAGTAAGTCCAAAAGGTATAACTAACCACTCATACAAATCATATTTAGTTTTAAAAGTAGTTTTTCATTCATCTCCATCTTTCATTTTAATTTTATGATATCTACTTTTCAAATTAATTTTAGGAAACACATAGGATCTGTATAATTTATCTGATATGTCATCAATTCTAGGAATTGAATGTCTATACTTTACCATAATATTATTGATTGCATGATAATTAACAAACATTCTTCAAGTCCCATCTCTTTTTCAGAACCAACAACACTGAAACTGCACATGGACTCATGTTTTCTCTTATATACACCCCTTTGACATTAGCTCTTACACTTTCCTTTAAAGTTCATTTGTCTCTTTGAAATTACTTTATAAGCTGGTTGATTAGGTATTGCTACTCTAGGTATATGATTAATTTGATGTTTAATTCCTCTAATAGGTAGCAACCCACTTGGAATTTCTTCAGAAAAAATATCCTTATAATCCCGCAATAAAGAAACACAAACACTAGAAATATAAGGATCACGTTCATTAGTGTTAAAATATGCCTCCTTATACACAAGTAAAATCATAGGCATGTTAAAAAATAAGCATTATTGATTTCATTCCCTTTTGCATAACAACTTACATGTTTCTTTATTTTTTTCACGCTCTCTTCTTTTCTCACCTTTTTTTCTTCTTTCCTCTCTCGGCTAAAACCCTATTTTTCTCTACCTTGCCTAAACTTGTTCTCTCAATGCTCCCATGGGTTTCACTCTTCCTCACATCCTCATATGGTTGTTCTAAACTTTCAACTTTACCTTTCTTTTTCAGTTTTATTTGATCTTTATAAATTTGTCTAGGTGATAATGGTACAAATATGAAAGTCTTTCCACTATTTTGAAGAAAATATGTATTCTTAAACCTATCATACTGGCTTTCCTATCAAATCACCAAGGATGCCCCAACAATAAATGAGTAGCATGCATATAAATCAGTTCACACAAAACCTCATCCTTATACTTTCCAACAAAAAAAAACTCAAAACTTGTTTAGTAACTCTTACTTCATCATATTCATTCAACTACTGAAGTCTATAAAGTATTTCATGCTTAATAGTGTTTAGATTTAATTTTCTAACAAGTGTAACAATAGCAACATTAGCACAACTCTCACTATTAATAATCATACTATATACCTTGTTACTTATATGACATCTAGTATGAAAGATGTTCTCCTTTTGTTGCTTCATATCATCATCATTAATCTTAACACTAAATGATCTCCTAATCACTAAAATCTCTTTATCAACTTGATACTCGACATCACTACAATCCTTAAGTGGTGGCACATCATCTTCCATGGATTTATCACTTTCATATTCAATCTTACCATGTTCTCTCAAAACCATAACCTTTTTGTTTGGACATTGTGAAGTTACATGTTTATTACTCAAACACTTGAAACACTTAATATCACATTTATAGTTAGTTTGAGTTTTGGTTTTATATTTCTTTTTAGTGGCTAAATCCCTCCTTAATACTTTAGGTGGTTTGTCTTTGCTTCCCAGTATATTTGATTTTTATGGGGCAACCCCCTTCTCCAATAATTTAGTCTCCAAGCTGAAAAAGCAATTCAAGGGATATTACCATGTTATAGTGATTTCATAAATCGCCTTTGGAATGTTTGATTAGTTGATGATTAGCTTCAGCTAATGGCATTTGAATTGATGACCAAGATGAATGATTGATTAGCTTCTGCTAAAGGCATCCAAATGAATGACCGAGATAAATGATTGATTGGCTTTGACTAATGACATCCAAATGGATGACCGAAATAAATGATTGATTAGCTTCGGCTAATGACATCCTAAGTGGATGACCAGGAAAAATGATGATTAGTTTCGGCTAATGGCATCCGAGATGGATGACCGGATTATGATTGTTGATTAGCTTCGGTTAATGGCATCCAAGATGGATGATTAGGTTGTGATTATTGATTAGCTTTGGTTAATGGCATCCGAATGGAGGATCGGACAAATGATTGATTAACTTCAACTAGTGGCATTCGAATGGATGACCAGGGCAAATGCTTGATTAGCTTCGGCTAATGGTATCTTAAGTGAATGACCAGGATAAATGATGATTAGCTTCAGCTAATGGCATCCGAGATGGATGACTGTGTTGTGATTGTTGATTAGCTTTGGTTAATAGCATCTGAGATGGATGATCGAGTTGTGATTGTTGATTACTTCGGCTAATGGAATCTGAATAGATGACCAGGACAAATTATTGATTAGCTTTGGCTAATGGCATCCAAATGGATGACCAAGGCAAATGATTGATTAGTTTTGGCTAATGGCATCCTAAATGGATGACCGGGATAAATGATGATTAGCTTCGGTTAATGGCATCCGATATGGATGACTGGGTTGTGATTGTTGATTAGCTTCAGCTAATGGCATCCGAATGGATGACCGGGAAAAATGATTGATTAGTTTCGGCTAATGGCATCCTAAATGGATGATTGGGAAAAATGATGATTAGCTTCGGCTAATGGCATCCGAGATGGATGGTCGGGTTGTGATTGTTGATTAGTTTCGGCTAATGGCATCTAAAACGGATGACCGGGTTGTGATTGATGATCAGCTTTGGCTAATGGCATCCATGATGGATGACTGGGTTGCATTTGATGATTACTTTTGGCTAATGGCATCCATGGTGGATGATTGAATTGAATATGAAAATTGGCTTTAGTTAATGGTATCCATAGAAATGACAGAGGTTGATTTTGTTAATGGCATCTGAGATGAATGACCGAGTTTAAATGTTACAATTAGCTACAGCTAAAAGTATCCAAGGTGGGTGACGAGGTTAAGGCAAAGTATTTAACCCCGATCGATGTTAAACTTCGGCCCCACAACTCCGTGGAGAGGTTTGGGTGTGTGAGTGAGAAAAGTACAGTTAATGAAATAATAAGAGATGTACAATGTATATAAGAAGTATAAGAAGGAATCTTCCCATTCTAAGTCAATAACGAAAAGCAACGACAATGTACTTCTAGATGTTTATTATTATGTTAGATTATTTACAATTCTTGTATCCATTTTATTTTGTAATAGGGACATCATAGAATCAAGGTGCGTAGGAAAGCTCGTTCCACAGGTTCATTTATTTTGAAAGGTACTATGTAATAGTATGATTTAGTTGTTATGTTGATTATTTGCCATTCAACACTTTTGTAAGGACTTGTAATGGAAATTGTTGTGGAGCACAGATGGGGATGTGCAAACATGTAGACACGATGTTATGAATACATTTATGTGGTATTTTCTTTTATGAGGATGTTATATTGTGAAATCACATGAGGATCATATGAAAAAAAATACTAGTTGTGTAAGATTGTCGATTATAAACTCGTGTTGATAACAAGATTAGAACAGGAATTCAAACACATGGGTATGCCAATATGACATAATGTAAATGTATGAATATGAAAATATAATATTATAGACATGTGTATTGAGTATCTGTCATATGGGAATGTTGTTTTACGAGAACTATATCCCTATGATTCCATGATAAGGAAGGAACATAATTACTACTTTACAAAATGTCATTGCGAGAAGTATCGAGAGAAAAACAAATCCATCGGTTTTGGCCTTGAAAAAGCTGGGTCATTACATTAGTGATTTCATAAACCGCCTTTGGAACGCTTGATTGTTAATGATTAGCTTCGGCTAATGGCATCCTAAATGGATGACTGCGATGAGTAAATGACTAGCTTCGGTTAATGACATCCTAAGTGGATGACCGGAATGAGTTAATGACTAGCTTCGGCTAATGGCATCCTAAGTGGATGAACGGAATGAGTAAATGACTAGCTTAAGCTAATGGCATCCTAAGTGGATGACTGGAATTAGTAAATGATTAGCTTCGTTAATAGCATCGTAAGTGGATGATCGAGATAAACAAATCATTAGTTTCGGCTAATGACATCCAAGTGGATGACCAGAATGAATAAACGATTGGCTTTGGCTTATGGAATCCTAAGAGGATAACCGGATTTGAGAGTTATGAGTTAGTTTGGAGAATTGATGCGTTCATGTATACTATGTTTTGTATATATCAAGTATATCAAAGAACTACAATTGTTATGTTTTAAACAGAAAATAACGTTAATTCGGCTAATGGTATTTGAGATGGATGACCGTGTTTGAGTATTATAATTAACCTCGGTAATTGATGAATTATTAATGGTGGTATTTACATAAGTAAGGAGAAATGAACGTATTATGTTCTTTTGGTCCATGAATGAAATGTAACTTTAATATTGCTTTATTATGTCTTCTTAAATTGCCTATAATGTTTGAAATTACCTTGTGTTGTAACAGAGACATTATACCAACATAATGCATAAGGAGATCTATTTCGCAGCTCTCATATTTTGAAAAGAATATATATTCACATGTTACGAGTGCTATGAGTTATGTATGAACAGACATGTTAATCACTCAATTAGTTGTCTGACACCTTTTATAAACACTAGTAATGAAAATTAAAATGGAACACGGATGTGAATATGCAAACATGCTGATATGATGTGTATGAATATACATATGAGCTGTTCATCTTCTAAGAATGTCATGTTGTGAAATTACATGAGGTCAAGATAACAAAAGTAATAGTTGTGTAACTGGTTGTTCGACACTCTTGTATGAACTCGTGATATTGACAAGACTAGAACAAGAATGTGATTTTATGAGTATGTCAATATGATGTAACGTAAACCTATGAGTATGAAAATATAATATTATAGGCACATGTATTGAGAATCCGTTTTATGAGAATGTTGATTTACATTATTATTCTATGTGGATTATGTCTTGTTAATGAATGAAATGTAATTATAAATCTGCAGAATGATATGGTGAAAAACATCTAGAACCTAACGATAAAAAAAAATCCATCGATTTTGGCCTTGAAAAAGTCGTGTCGTTATAGTTGGTATTAGAGTACCTGGTTAGGATCCTGAGGGTCAATGATAATAAAGTTTTGTGATCTATCTCAAGATGGTGCACACTTGACAAGGGGCATAAATCGAGCCACCCTCCATAGAATAAGGAGTAGAGGCCAAAATGCCCAAGATTTGTTAGACGAAGACCTCTTGGATGACACGATTTCTCATACCCCGACAAGAATCCACCTTATGGGAATGTGGATTTACGGAACTATATCTGTTGATGCCATAATAAAGAGAGAATTCCCTAATAGAAACGTTGGGCAATCATAGAGGATGTGGTAGCCAAGTTCAAAGTTACCAATAGTCCGTCATAGTGAATAAGCCGGTGAGGTTTTTCCAATCAGGAGTAAACTCCAGCCGTGGGAGGCCAGGGGCACAAAATGATTGGACTCCAGAAAGAGTCTTCCACCTGACATAGGAAGAAGTTAGGGCTGCATCCGATGTGGTAACATGTACACTATCGATGAATAACTTTAATGTGCTTGTGTTGTTTGAACTAGGTGCTCCCCACTTATTTAGTACCAGGAGAATTTATCAACAAAATGGAAATGAAGTTCGTAATTGGAACTTTGAAAAGAGGGTATGAAACAGAAGTAAACATGATGCAACATGGGTGTGATTGATGTAACATGGAGAAGTGTTCGCTTATGTGTCAAGACAGTTAAAGACTCAAGTAGAGAATTACCCAAAACACGACCTGGGGTCGGTTCCTGTGGTATTTACTTTGAGAATCTGGAGGCACTATCAATATGAGTCCCTATAATTTCGAGGATGAAATTTATATTATAAGAGGAGAATGTAAACACTAAAAAAAAAGAGAGAAGTAAAGCTAAAATGACTCCACCGTCGCTGAATCGGCAACGACACTGTAAAACCTAATAAAAATATATGTTGGACCGGTCTATCCTAGGGGAGAATAGGAATAGAAGTTAGCCCAAGATAACCTAAAAGGGGAATAAGAACAACCTTGGTCCAGCGCCCAAACACCCCAGCACACTTATTGAGGCTATAAATAAAGGAGAGAGAAAGGGTCACTCTTCCCAAAATGAGTTGCATGCTCTTGCCCTCTTTCTCTTCCTAAAGTTGTTTGCAGCAGCTGCATGTTTCTCTTTTCTTCCTCCTTTCCAACGGAAACTTAAACCAAACCAACAAAGAGTGCCCCTTTAAACGCGCGTGTATGTGTGAGCGAGAGAGTTGAGACTTTGAGTGAAGGCTAAACAGCTGCTTAGAGGAAGGGGAAAGAGGCTAGAATGGGTGGGAAGAAATTGACAGAAGAAAGAGAACCGAGAGAGTAAGAAGAAGGGGGAGGAGAGAAGGAATACTACCAAACTATCCAAATCCACTTAGATTCGAAAGGTATGGGTCATGTAGTCTCCCCCCTTGTTCTTGAGACCTAGAATCGAAAATAATGTAGGAGTCCCTAAGAAAATTGACCTATGACCCCTAGGCTAGCTGTGAAGGAAACTAAAATCAACTAAAAGGATAAGGAAACAGAGATGAAATGAGGCCACTTTTCAGAACATCTAATAAAGAAAATAAATAAAATGAAAAGAACAAAACATGGTAGAGGGCCAGCCATAGCTATGGGGTTGGCCTAGATGCATTGTGTAAGAGAATGCATGTGTGTGTTCATGTTAAGATCATGTAACTCTGCTGGGATTTGATGACAAATTATGTGCTTGAATTGAAAATGCATATATGTGTTCATGTTAAGATCATGTAATTTTGCTAGGATTTGATGACAAATTATGTGATTGAATTAAAAATGCATGTATGTGTTCATGTTAAGATCATGTAACTCTGCTGGATTTGATGACAAATATATGCTGGAATTGAAAATGCATGTGTGTGTTCATGTTAAGATCATGTAATTCTGCTGGGGTTTGATGACAGATTATGTGTTGGAATTGAAAATGTATGTGTGTGTTCATACTAAAATCATGTGACTTTGCTGGAACCTAATGACAGATTGTGTGTTTGTAGCGAATTAGCATTCGCTGTCGAAAGTGTGTGTTCTGCAACGAAATTGTGATTCGCTACTGAAATTGAGTTGTATGCAGTGAATTAGCATTCGCTGCCGAAAGTATGTATTCTGCAGAGAATTAGCATTCGCTGTCGAAATTGAGTTGTCTGCAGCGAATTACTATTCGCTGCTGAAAGTGTGTGTTCTGCAGCGAATTTGTGATTCACTATCGAAATTGAGTTGTATGCAGCGAATTAGCATTCGCTGCTGAAAGTGTGTGTTCTGCAATGAAATTATGATTTACTGCCGAAATTGAGTAGAATATAGTGAATTAGTATTCATGAGAAAGAGAAAAGTTTTTGTTGAAGAAAAAAGAAATAGGGTAATTTTAAAATAGTATTTTCAGTGTTAATTTTAATAGAAATTGATTTATAAATTACAAGGTACCCCTCTTAATTTTTTTTCTATTTTTTATAATTTGAATTCCATTTGAAATTTAAATTCATATCTTTAAAAAAATTCCAAACATATAAATTGATTTAACTATTAAGATTTTTAAAACCAAAACTTGAATCTATTTTTTTTTAGTTTTCTAATTAGTTTTTTTTTTTTGTTTTTTCAATTTTTTTTTGTTTTAATTGGTTTTTGGTTTTTTTCCTCATCTGATCGGGACCCATATTTCGATGAGGAGAAGAAAGCCGAATCCACAGATTCGTATGGTCAACGGCTACCCTACGTTTCTCTCCACCCCCCTTAGCCTTTGCTTTGCCTCATTGCCTCCCCCTACCTCTCTCTAAGCCCATATATACTCTCTCTTTTATTGCTTCTATTATTATCTTTTCATATATCTACTTTTAGCACTTGCCCAAACCATCATTGTTTTGCTCTTCTTCTGCTGGGTTTTATCTCTCTCGAATATTGCAATTTGTTTTGGCAACTAGGTGACTCAGAGTTTTCAATTTAACATTATCTCGCATGAAAGTTTGTTTTTTTGTGAGGTGAAAGGATTTGATTTGGTGCTTTATTGACCACTTCTGGACTTGCTATATATCTGAACATTCTTTCTGATTTGTTATTGAATTTCTTCAGCTCATCGGTAACTGTTTGATTCGATAAGCTTTTTTGTTTTTTGCTTCTTTGAATCTTTTAGGATTGGGAGTTGGTGGCTTTTGTAGTTTGTCAATGAGCGCTTTGGATGAGGGACATTTCAATGCAGAACTTGAGAATGGAGTGAAACTTAATTGCCTTGGTCTGGGAATTCAGGACCAACCAGAGACTGTAGCTATCGCCGATGCTGTGAAAGTTCTGTTGCAAGGTCTTGGTGAGGATATTAATAGAGAAGGCCTCAAAAAGACCCCACTTCGCGTTGCCAAAGCGCTTCGAGAAGGAACCAAAGGTTGTTTTCCCTTACAAATTCCAATTTTGTTTTCACTTGTTGTTTGTTTAATAATCACTCCTCTCTGAATCAGGGACGCAAGTGCCCAACTGTTTGCTCTTCGTATATGAACTTGGATAGGAAACTTCCATACTTGCATTCCAGCCCTAAACAATATTTGTCATTACATGGTTGTGTTTTGCTTTTGGCCTATAGTGTCTTTGCTTGGTTCTTTGCCTCTCTTTTTTTAACCTCCTGGCCTGTGCAATGACCGAATTATCTTTTCTCAATGAGTTTGAGGCTTCCCTTTGAGGCATTCTTTCATGTGGTTCAGTGTAAGTTACCAAAGCTGCCTTGTAGGCTCTAAACGGCTCGGAGTATAGTGTAAAAAATCTTTTGAAATTGTGTAATGTTTCTGATACAGAATGAAGAGAAAGAAATGAGTTTATGGTTCAAATATCATTTGATATATAAAGGGAAGTTTGACTCTGCTAAGTACTCACTGTGGCAAATCATTTATCAATTTTTCAGGTTATAAACAAAGAGTCAAGGAAATTGTGCAAGGTGCTTTGTTTCCGGAAGTTGGTTTGGATGATGCAGTTGGTCAGGCAGGAGGAGCAGGCGGGCTTGTGATTGTTCGGGATCTTGACCTGTTTTCATACTGCGAATCTTGCTTGCTTCCTTTCCAGGTTAAGTGTCAAATAGGTTATGTCCCATCTGGTCAGAGGGTTGTAGGATTAAGCAAACTCTCTAGAGTTGCTGATGTGTTTGCCAAACGACTCCAAGACCCACAGCGTTTGGCAGATGAAATCTGCTCAGCTCTGCATCACGGCGTCATGCCAGCCGGTGTTGCCGTCGTACTCCAATGTTTACATATCCAGTTCCCAAATATAGAGTCACTTTTTCTTGACTCCAATCACCAAGGATGGGTTAAGGCAGTGGTCCATTCAGGTTCAGGTGTTTTTGAAAATGAATTAGCTGATGTTTGGGGTGATTTCTTAAGTCTCCTGAAGTTCAGAGGTATAAACTTGGATAAAACTCAGATGAAAGACTCTGTGCAGCAGTGTTGGTGTCCATCCCGATATTCCTCAAGTGCTAAAGTTATTGGGCCACCCAACCGAGGAATGGTTACAGCAGTTACTTCAATTCTCAGCTCTTTGGGTGAAGACCCATTACGGAAAGAGCTTGTTGGAACTCCCAGTCGTTTTGTCAAGTGGTTGATGAACTTCCAAAGCCCAAATCTGGAGATGAAGCTGAATGGCGTTGCTTGTGGCAGGATGGATCCTCTTAAACAAAACGGGCAAGTCAGCCATAATAAACAACAGATATATACTGAGCTGTGTCTATCATTCTGGTCCCAGTGCGAGCATCATTTACTTCCCTTTTATGGTGTTGTGCATATTGGGTACTACTGTGCTGAAGAAACCACCCCTCTCAGTAAATCTCTTTTACAGTCGATAGTACATTTTTATGGTTTCAAGCTCCAAGTACAGGAAAGACTTACCAGGCAGATTGCCGAGACTGTTTCTTCATTGTTAGGTGGAGATGTGATGGTTGTTGTAGAGGCTAAGCATACATGTATGATTTCCAGAGGTATTGAGAAATATGGAAGCAGTACAGCTACAATTGCTGTGCTTGGTCGTTTTTCGACCGACCCAGCAGCAAGGGCCATGTTTTTGAAGAACATCCCAAACCCTGCTTCTGGAGGATCATGATTCTAATTCAAACCTTGCTATTCTGGTCTTTGCAAGTGGTTTGAGTTAATCTCTACGCCTTTCCTGGTTGCATATTTCTTTTGCAGTTAGTGCTGGCATGAGAGATATAGGTTGCCGCAGATCCTTCCATGGATGACTGAGCGCGTCCTGAAGAGCTTGCCCGAGTTCTCTTTCCCCTCCCCTCTTTCACCATCTTCAGTAGCATAAAACCCCTAGAAAGAAATTATAATGGTCTGTCATGTTTCATGATTACTTTTTTTGGCATAATTTTCCTGTCAAACTTGTGGCTGAAATTTAGCAAATTCAAAAACAGCATACCAGTTCATCACAAGAAAAAGAAATAGAAATTTGAATGCTTATTTACATTCAATACTTGGTTCTTGTTATACCGCTCTAGACTTGACAAGTTTAGGAAAGCTGAGTGTTTGGATATTGTGATAGCAAAAAAAAATAAGATTGTTTTTTTATGCACGATGATATGTTCATGATTCTGATGATACAAGCTTACCGACAAGTTAATTTATTATATAATATGCTTACTGAAAGGGTGAAAAAAAGGCCACTGAATAGCCTTTTTTTGGTTGCACATACCAACGAGCGCAAGTGCGACCTCCGCTAGCACTTGAGCGGTGCTAGTTTGGAGGGAAAAAAACCCCCCTGTGCTGTTGTTGAGAAAAATAAAAGAAAAGAAAAGAAACACTAAAGAACATAGTAAACAACATTATTACAGCTTCCTAGGGTTCTGTACGTGATATGAAACAGACATCCTTGCTCTGATAACTAATTTACGGCAGGAGGGTTATCAATGAAAATATAAACTGAGCACTATAGTCTATCTATATACTCAAGGAAGTAAAGCCTAGTACGAATTTGATTGGCCAGGAGTTCTGTCAAACCAAAATCAAAACCAGCCAAATCTACAAGCTCTATTTTTGTAGGCTCGTTAACTTGCTGATCGTTATTGAGTCCAATGGCTCGGCCAGGTAAGCTTGAGTTCGTGCTGATAATTCTTGTGCCACGAAACGCATGGTGGGTCGTGCCTCTGGGTTGTTTCGTGTGCATGCTAAGGCCACTGTAACTACGAAAACAACTTCCTCTGCTGCCTGGCCAGTAGGAGCTTCAAGCCGGGGGTCTAGCACATCCTTTAGAAACAACTCTGGATCGTTTGACAGTGATGGTTTTATTGATGATAAGAGCTCTCCCGGGTGCTTTCCCATCATAACTTCCAAAGCCACCACCCCAAAGCTGTACACATCACATTTGTCTGTGAGCCGCATTGTTTGCGCCAGCTCTGCGAACACCAGGCAATCAAAATGAACATTGGAAATATTTAGTCAAGAAGGCAGGCAATTAACAATGACAAAATGCTAGACCGGTTGTGAGGGTTTTGTTTGGCTAGAGAGGGGGCAAGATTTGCAAATGTGAGACCTTTCTAAAAGGAAACCTTTCCCAGCAACATGAATGAACAAAGAAAACATTTCAGCATTATGCCATGTTGCCCATTTCCTTGTTATAGCCTGTTAAAGCTTTCATGACTTCGGGAGAAAAGCTATCAAAACTCAATTTCCGAATACTTGGAGTGACAAGAATAATCTGTTAAGAATGCACCCTTCAGGATTGTGAGCTTACCTGGAGCCATGTAGCCATAAGACCCAGCAACTGCAGTCCAGTTGGAGGAGTCTGTATTCAAGAGTCTTGCTGTGCCAAAATCTGAAAGACGGGGCTCAAAATCTGTCTCCAGCAAAATGTTGTTCAATGATATGTCCCGGTGTACAATGGGTGGAGAACAGTCATGGTGCAAGTAGGCAACTGCATGAGCTACTCCTCGCACTATATTCACTCTCCTGCCCCAACCAAGCTCCACTTCCCCTTCTATCCCATACAATACTTTTCCCAAGCTTCCTCTTTCAACATACTCGTAAACCAGGTACAAGCAGCCCCTCCTGGAGCAAAATCCAAAAAGCTTTATGATGTTACGGTGCCTAACTTCTGTCAGCAGTTTAATCTCATTCTCAAAACTCTGGCGATTGAGTGCTGGGATGTCACTGGAGTCTGACATGTTGAGTTTCTTGACTGCAATCACTTGACCTGTAGACAATACTGCTTTGTAAACACTGCCAAATCCTCCTCTTCCAATGCAGTACTTCTCATTGAAGTCATCAGTGGCATTGACAATATCCCCAAATGTTAACTTGCTGTCTCTTTCCCATACCATTGACTCAGAACTCTCACCATTATTGATGCGTTTGATCTCTTCATCAAGCAGTTTGGTTTTTCGGCAACATAGCAGAACAGCGAAAATAGCTGCTACTATTAATAAGCAACAAACTGGAACGATAACACCAATAAGAACCTTTTTGTTATGCTTTGAGGACTTGCGATTGTCTGTTGTTGGACATTGTGATAATCCTTCTACATTACCGCACAATCCTGAATTTCCAATAAAAGATCTTGCAGATGCATTTTGGAAAACGCTTCCAGTTGGTATAGGACCTGTCAAGTCATTGTATGAGAAATCATAAGAATGCAGGCTAATCATGGTGGACAGTGAATCTGGGATTCTTCCTGAGAGATGGTTATGTGAGACATTGAGATTCTCCAACATTGAAAGCTTTCCCAAATTTGAAGGTATGGTTCCTGAGAGTGAATTGCTGCTGAGATCCAACAAGTACCGCAAGTTTAAGTTGCCCAGCTCGAAAGGTATTTCACCAGAAAGATTGTTGTGGCTCAAGTCCAAGCTTGATAGCTTCTCATAACCCCCAAGCTCTTTCGATATGTTTCCAGTCAGCTTGTTATCAGATAAGTCAAGAGATTCAAGCCTTGTCAAGCTGCCTAGACCCTGAGGTATCTCCCCTTTCAAATGATTGTTGCTCAAATTGAGCATGAATAACATGCTTAGATTTCCCAACTCACCAGGAATCCTCCCAGTCAGGTCATTGGAGTCCAGACTTAGAAGTCCCAGCCGGGGCAACTTCCCAAGCTCGGCGGGGATTTCACCAGAAATTCTGTTTCTTCCCATCTGTAAATTGGTGAGGTTTTCACATTCTCCCCAATCTGGTGAGATTTCACCAATAAATTGATTGTCATTAAGAGCAACAAAAACAAGATTTGGAAGAACACCAAATGCATGAGTGATGTTTCCAGTGAATTGGTTATCCTCAAGCCGAACTCGAGTTAGTCCTAAACAATTCCTCAAGCAGGTAGGCAATGCCCCTGTAAAGTTGTTGCTATTGACAGTAAGTTGTTGAAGACGCAGACCACTACACAATTCAGGCGGCAGTTCTCCAGAGAAACTATTGTTTGAAAAGCTAGCATACACCAGCGAAGGAATGTTCTTCCCAAAGTTACTCGGAATGCTACCAGAGAAGTTATTGCCGAACAGATTGATAGAAGTTAAAGAAATAAGATTTGAAATGGTCTCTGGCAACTCCCCATGGAATTGGTTGGTGTTGAGATCAAGAATGTTCAGTGCTGTCATATTTCCAACTTCTGGTGGAATTGTACCGTTGATGTTATTGAAAAAAAGATTCAGGGTTTCAAGATTTGTGAGATTCCACAAGGTTGGAGGAATGGGGCCAGAAAGCTGGTTTCCTGAAAGGTCTAGACTAGTCAACTCTTCCAAGTTTCCTATCTCGTGGGGAATGGAACCAGAGAATGAGTTATTATACAAAAAAAGATACTGGAGCATTGTCAATTGCCCGATTTCTGGAGGAATATTTCCAGAAAAATTATTGTTCTGAACTTGAAACGAGGTCAACTCGGTCCAGTTGGATATAAGGGCAGGTGAGATCTCACCTGAGAAGAAATTCTCAGATAAACCCAAGTCGGCTATTTTAGAAAGATTGGACAAAGAAAAAGGCAATTCCCCACTTAGCTGATTATCAGCCAGGGCCAAGTAGGTGAGGTTAGTACAAAGGCCAAGCTCAGGAGGAATGGTTGAGTTTAAGGCATTCATTCTGAGATCAAGTTTTTCCAGATGCTTAAGTTTGCCTAGAGAAGATGGAATAGTCCCCTGAAAAGAATTACTGAACAGTTCAACAGTTCGAAGACCAGATATCGAACCAATGCTTTCAGGAATTTGACCACCCAATAGATTAGTTTGTAGACTAAGGCTTTTGAGATTGGAAAGCATCGAGATTTTGGGTGACAATGGTCCTTGGAATGAATTGTTATAGAGATTCAAGGTCTCCAGCTTTCCCAGATTGGTGTACGCCAACTCTGGTATCTGGCCAGTGAAGTTATTGAGTGACAAATCCAGAAACGTCAAGTTCCGGCAACTGGTTATGAAATCAGGGAATTCCGAAGTAAGTTCATTGAGAAAAAGGCTAAGATATTCCAATGAAGGCATGGAAAATTTAGACCAGTCAGGGGTTTCCAGGTAGTTTGCTCCAAGGTCTAAGTGCCTTACCTTCAGAAGATTGGAAAGTTGAGAAGGGATGGTACCGTTGAGATTGTTGTTGAAAAGACTAAGATACTGAAGCTCTGTCAACTCTGAAATCTCCACAGGTATGCTGCCCTCGAAAAAGTTGACGCTGAGGTCCAAGTAAATGAGCTTGGAGAGGCCGCCAATGGCTGATGGGATCGCCCCACTCACAGTGTTATTCTGGATGTCAAACCTGGTGAGATCAGTAAATGGGGTGAAGTTGAAGTGGGCAAGTGTTCCATTTATTTCTAGGCTGGGGAGGTTTATTTGAGAAACTGTTCGAGAGGTGGAGTTGCAGGAAATGGCAGTCCAGTTGCAGAGGTTGTTGAGGTTGGAAGGGGACCATGAACGGAGAGAAGGAGGTGGAGAGGTTAAGGTGTTTTTCCATTGGATGAGAGCTTCAGCTTGTGTTCTTGCAGATGATGTTGCCTTCAAAGGAAGAATGGAGAGAAAGAGAGAGTGGAAGAGAAGAGCAGCATAAAGCTTTTGAGAGGCTGCCATGATTAGGATATGGAGGTTGGGTATGATCTTGACTGTGAGCTTATTGTCGCCTTAGAAGGAGGATTGCTTTGAAGCTCCCTAGTTAGTGGTCTGAAAACGTTGACTCTGGCATTTCAAGTCCTGAAAATGATCAAAAGGGTAAGTATGAATAATATGCAGTAGGGCCATTAAAACAAAATGTTGAAGAAAGAACTTAAACGTGAAAATACAAGAAGATTTATTAATGAATCACATCTATCCTTTTCTTTTACTCTTTGACTTCTTCCAAATTAATTCATCTAGATCTGAGAATTTTTTTTATTTTAAAAAATAATAAAATTGTGTTTTTTTCCTTTCAATCAAATAACATTTAACATGGCTAATGGGAATGTAATAGTCTTTTTATTTTTTTTATGAACAATAAAACTATTAAAATACCCTTGATATATATATATATATATATATATATATAGAGAGAGAGAGAGAGAGAGAGAGAGAGACTAGGTTTCAGATTTCTACTCTTGAATGCACAGTTAAAATACTTATTTAATTAAAATAAATTTTAACTTACCAAACATGATTGGGACAATAACCGGTAGTTGATTTTTTTTTTTTTTTATTCTCTTGAAACGCGTTTACAGCATATAGAAAGCATTTTATACAGGAATAAAAAAATATAGATACGCAGTGTCACACCTGCCATCTACTAGTCATTCTCAAGGCATGTATATAAAATAAATAAATAAATAAATAAACAATGGCCCTCGGTTTCTGAGAAGGACTCGCACTTTGCATTTGGGTTTCTGTTCTTTACGCGAATGAAAAGTGTTGACCATTCAAAAGTCCATGTTATATGGCTGGCTATGTGGGCCCTCGTGTTGCCGCTCATACCTCGATGGTGGAGAATTTACAATACTATCCTTTGCAAGGGCGAAGACAAAAAGGATGTTCTCATGCCCAAATAATATATTATACTTGCAATCTTTTCTAAAATACAGTGGCCCTAAAGTATAATGATTAACTGAGTTCACCGTCTGACTTAAAAAAAAAAAAAAAAAAGGAGGCCAGCCCACATAGTCAAAGTCAACTTTTGAACTAGGGCAAAAGAAAGACTTCAGAGTTCTCTATCCACACACGGCCCCATTGAAATTTAGGGTATCAATTGACCGAGATTACCAACTCTTTTTATTTTTATTTTTTAATTTAATGTTAAGGCTTACGGGTTCATTTATCAAAACCTAAATATGCAGAAATTTCAAAGATGTCAGGCGTGTGTACCTTAGCAACTAACCAACTGCTGGACTGAAAACATATGAACAATGCTCGCATAAAGTGGCGCGCTACTATTCAACCCTTTTTTTTTTTTTCCTTGCAAAAACAGAACACCGTTATAAAATGAGATAATAATAGATTCCAACTAGGGCAAAGTCACTCAGGCATTTCCAAGACGGTGACTGAATATGTAAGATATTTTTTACAACTTTTAGAGAATTTACGCATGCTTAAGTATAACAACTTGAAATCAAACTCCATTAAAGGACGTATTGGAACCTTTACATCTCCACGCAGGTAAAACATTTCTATGTTAGGTCACATGTATATAACAGAAATCGTAAAAAATACCTGCTTGTGTTACTTGCGCGACCTATAGGGTCCCAAGGGGATAGAAAAACCATTGCTTCTCCTTAATGCATGGTAATTGGGTGCATACTTTGCGTTATGATTCCTGGTCACATCTCAGGGATTTTCACAACTAGGTGCTTATTTCAGGGAATCCTGAACTTCTGCTTTCCTCTTTTTGCAGTTCCGTCCAAGCAAATCCTTCAAAACACTGAGGAAGGTTAGAGAGCCAGCCTAAAATAAAAATACACTGTTTTTTAACCAAGTTACTTCATTTTGATTTCACTCAAATCACTGAGTATTCCCAAGATATAGATTTCAACAACCCAATATAAGTGCATGGAAATTCAATGGTCAAAACTGCTTTAATAATATTTCCCTCTCATCAACAATATTTTGACTGCATTTATATAAAGAAAATAGACTAGGGTTCACACACATGCACACCTTGTAACCACTTCCTCTATGGTTTCATACTCCATGCGTCTATATGTGTCTGCCTATGCATTTATGACCATGTCTAAACATTTTTATACATTAGAAAATGCTTAATTTAATCAATCACTATCCGGTTGAATTTCAGAGAACCCAGAAAGAGAAGTCCTATGAAGATGCACAAGAGCAAGAAATAAATACGCAAAACTATAAGTCTCCATAATGATCAAGAAATTATATTATTTAGTAATTTAAATTAAACTTTTTGACTTGGTATATTGCAACTTTTCAAAGCTCGCCAAAGGAGGATAACCTCTTAAGAGATAGAAGATCAAAAGGAAGACATAGAACGTCAAAAATATAGCGACGCAACAAACTGTAACTCCCACCTTGCAAATAATATTCTCCTTGACAGCTTCTTTGAACAATTCAGGGAAAATAAAGGATCAGAGATTTTGATGAAGCTGATGAAACTGCAACCATGACAAGAACACTGCAGAGGATATTTCACTTTCTCATTCTCTCTTCTGCTTTTGTGCTAATCACTGCACAGAGAGAAGCGGAAACATTGCTAAACTGGAAAAATAGTTTGAACTTTCCAACTTTACCTTCATGGACGCTCAACAGCAGCAGTAGCCCATGCAACTGGACAGGAATTCGGTGCAATGGAGAGGGAAGCATTATTGAGATAAATCTCGAGAACTCAGGCCTGGATGGAACTCTTGACAGGTTTGATTCCTCATCGTTTCCTAACCTTAGTTCACTCAATCTCAATTTGAACAATCTCGTAGGAGATATCCCATCTGGAATTGGGAATGCCAAAAAACTCATTTCACTTGATCTCAGTAGCAATAATTTCACCAATCAAATCCCCCCAGAAATTGGTAACCTTAAAGAACTTCAAGTTCTTCGTCTCTACAACAACTCACTCACAGGCCCAATTCCACATCAGCTAAGCAACCTACAAAAGTTGTGGCTTCTCGATCTTACTGCAAACTACCTAAGAGATCCTGACCCTGTTCAATTCAAGGGTATGGCATCTTTAACAGAGCTGCGGCTTTACTATATCCTTTTGGAGGCAGTTCCTGCATTCATTGCTGAGTGCCCAAACCTGATCTTTCTTGATCTTTCAGATAATCTAATCACAGGTCAGATTCCTATGCCATTACTATCTCGTTTGAAAAGACTTGAGTTCCTGAACTTGACAAAGAATTCAGTTGAAGGACCTCTTTCCACAAATATAGGAAATTTTAGAAATCTTCGACACCTGAGGCTTGGAATGAACAAACTGAATGGTACAATACCATATGAAATTGGGCTGCTCTCAAACCTTGAAGTTCTTGAGTTGCATGAAAATGGGTTTGATGGTCCAATGCCCTCTTCAGTTGGGAATCTCAGGATGCTTCGAAATTTAAATCTCAAATTGTCAGGCCTGAATTCCAGCATTCCAGAAGAACTTGGTTTGTGCTCCAACCTCACTTACCTTGAGCTATCATCCAACAGCCTTATAGGTGCATTGCCTCTTTCCATGGCCTCATTAACACAAATCAGAGAGTTCGGAATATCTGACAATAAACTATCAGGAAACATCCATCCATCTCTCTTATCCAATTGGTCAGAGCTTGTTTCTTTGCAACTCCAAATAAATAATTTTTCTGGAAAAGTTCCACCTCAAATTGGAACTCTCCATAAGCTCAAGCTTCTGTATCTTTTTCAGAATCGATTATCAGGTCCCATACCACCAGAAATAGGAAATTTGTCGAATTTGATAGAGCTTCAATTGGCCGACAACTTTTTCACCGGTTCCATCCCTCCAACTATTGGAAATTTGTCAAGTCTCACCAAATTGATTCTTCCTTATAACCAGCTCAACGGAAAACTTCCTCCTGAATTAGGTAATATCAAAAGTTTAGAAGAGCTTGACCTGAGTGAAAATGACTTGCAAGGAACCTTGCCTTTGTCAATAACTGGCTTGAGAAACCTCAATTTATTTTATGTTGCTTCCAACAATTTCTCAGGAAGCATTCCCGAAGACTTTGGCCCTGATTTCTTGAGAAATGCAACCTTCTCCTACAACAATTTTTCAGGAAAGCTTCCTCCAGGAATTTGTAATGGAGGGAAGCTTATCTACTTGGCAGCCAATAGAAATAATCTTGTGGGACCAATCCCTTCAAGTCTTAGGAACTGCACAGGACTAACCAGAGTCCGCCTTGAACAGAATCTTCTGGATGGAGACATTTCAAATGCATTCGGCATGTACCCAAACCTGGAGTATATTGACTTGGGAGACAACCGGCTCTCTGGCATGTTATCATCAAACTGGGGACAGTGCACAATCCTCTCAAACTTTCGCATAGCAGGCAACATGATGTCAGGCAACATTCCACCGGAGCTTGGAAACTTAACAGAGCTACAGAATCTTGACCTCTCTGGCAACCAACTGATTGGGAAGATTCCAATTGAGCTTTTCAGCTCTTCAAAGCTCAACAGATTTAATTTGAGCAACAATCAACTCTCAGGTCACATACCAGAAGAAGTTGGAATGCTTTCACGGCTGCAGTATTTGGATTTTTCACAAAATAATCTAAGTGGGCGGATACCAGAAGAACTTGGAGACTGCCAGGCACTTATCTTCTTAGACCTGAGCAATAACAGACTGAATGGGACAATGCCATACCAGATTGGGAATCTAGTTGCCTTGCAGATTGTGTTAGACCTCAGCCAAAACTTGATCACTGGAGAGATATCCTCACAGCTTCGAAAATTGACAAGACTGGAAATACTGAATATTTCTCACAATCATCTTTCTGGCCCAATACCATCTTCCTTACAAGACCTATTGAGCCTTCAACAAGTTGATATATCACATAATAATCTCGAGGGGCCTCTCCCAGACAATAAGGCTTTTCGGCGAGCTCCTGCTGCATCATTGGTTGGCAATACTGGTTTATGTGGGGAAAAGGCACAAGGTTTGAACCCTTGCCGCAGGGAAACTTCATCTGAAAAGCATAATAAAGGAGACAGAAGGAAGCTGATCGTTGCCATTGTCATTCCACTATCAATCTCAGCAATCCTATTAATTTTGTTTGGGATTCTCATCCTCCGGCGTCATTCCAGAGCTGATCAAGACAAGATGAAGAAGGATTCAGAAGGCGGAAGCTCATTTTCTGTGTGGAATTACAACAAGAGAACAGAGTTTAACGATATAATTACAGCAACAGAGAATTTTGATGATAAGTATTGCATAGGAAATGGCGGTCAGGGAAATGTGTACAAAGCAATGCTTCCATCAGGAGATGTTTTTGCTGTAAAACGTCTTCACCCTTCTGAAGACAATGAGTTCAGTAAGGAATATCAGCTTAAGAATTTTAAGGCTGAAATGTATTCGCTAGCTGAAATTCGGCATCGGAACGTTGTAAAGATGTACGGGTTCAGTTCCTGTAGCGGATCATTGTTTTTTGTATATGAGTTTGTTGAGAGGGGAAGCGTGGGTAAGTTGTTGAATGAAGAGAAAGAGGCAAAGCTCTGGAACTGGGATTTGAGATTACAGGCCATCAAAGGAGTGGCACATGGGCTGTCTTACTTGCACCATGATTGCACACCAGCTATTGTGCATCGAGACATATCAGCAAACAATATTCTGTTGGATGCAGCGTTTGAGCCTAAGATTTCTGACTTCGGGACAGCAAGGCTGCTAAGAGAAGGTGAATCTAACTGGACACTCCCAGTTGGTTCATATGGCTATATTGCACCAGGTACCTTTATAACCCACACCATACCATAAAACTAGCAGCATCTTCTAGTGTTTCTTCTTCTAAAACATGAAACCATTTGTACAATATTTCCATGTCTTGAAACCACGATTCCTCTATGTTTTGCAGAGCTAGCCTCTACAGGTCAAGTGACAGAGAAACTAGACGTGTATAGTTTCGGAGTTGTTGCGCTAGAAGTAGTAATGGGGAAGCACCCAGGAGAAATGCTTTTACATTTGCAATCTGGAGGGCATGATATCCCCTTTTCAAACCTTTTAGACGAAAGGCTTACACCTCCAGTTGGTCCTATCGTCCAAGAACTGGTTTTAGCAACGGCCCTCGCATTGTTATGTGTACAGGAAAATCCCATATCCCGGCCAACGATGCATCAAGTTTGCAGCGAACTTTCGGCAAGAAGAAGCCTACATGTCCCTGCACCTATCCGCCTCCTCACGCTGCGAAATCTGATGAACATGCTTAAGGATCAAGCATCATCCTCCGTCACTTCTTATGTGTAATTTGTGTGTTTCTTATTCTACACTCTTTCAAATAAGTTCAAATAAGAAAATCAGTGCGCTGCGCTGGTGTGTTTGCTACAACTTAAAATGAAGGGGAGATGCTTGATAAAATGTCCAGCCAGAACCACGTGCAGGAATTTCATTTATAATTTTATTTTAAGAGCGACAAGAAAAAAAGGAAGTGCCGGCCAATTACCTGAACTCGGATATGGTTGATCGGAGAACTGTATGCTGCAGAATAGGGCGACAGGAAAGACCGAATTGCCATCGTCAATTTTGAGAGCGAGAGAGAGTGGCCCTCATCTAGCGAACGAGGAAGAATACATCCTCTCGGGTCTCGTTTTTAGTATCTTCCCCGCCCTTTCGGTGATGAAAACGGCGTCGCTTCCCTTGTTTTAAGTTGTTTGAACTTTAAACAGGCCCCTTTTTTATTATTATATTGGACTCCACGTCTATAAAACTCACTACCCAAATACAAGGAATTTACTTTTGGCTATTGATTAAAATCTCATTAGTCTCCGAATTAAATCACTTGCATGCCTCTAGTTTTTTTAATAAATTGTTTTTTTTTATTAATTCAGTTCAACCATAAATTCTTATTAGTTTTCATCCATGAAAAAATAGATTTTGAGAGTGAAAATATCACATCCTCCTCTCCAAGAACAACACGTCAATTATGAAAAAGAAAAATACATGGTGATTTTTTTTTTAACTGAATTCATATAAAGTTTATTGAAATTTCTACTGAAATTTTAACAGAATCTCAGCCATAACGAGAAATTCCAAGTTATCGACAAGTCACCTATGCACATCTATTATTCATTATTTATACACATTCTAAACATTCCAAATCTCAAATATTCAAGGGTACAAACGCTATATTCCAAATGTTCATCCTTTAAAGTGAGACATAAATTAATTCTTAGATAAATAAAATAAACATACATTAAGATTACAAATACATAATAATACACTTTACGTTCAGATATTTGATTTAAAGGATGCTACTACAGCTCATGTCATATAATTTCTTGAAAAACATAATATATCAACGTACATTTAGTTTTTAAATAACACAAAAACTATAAAATCTAAAATATTATTTTCTATCGTGAATATAATGGACCTACAACAACATAATATTTTAAAATAATTATATTAAAAGCAATAATGTTATGGAGAAGAGAAAACGGTGATATATAAATACATATATTTAATGCTATGTACTATCATAATTTCTTACAATTCCCGTCTAATGCTTCTAAATTCATTGTTTCGGGAGTCACTAAATAATTCTCTCTTCCTTTTTCATTCCATAAATTTTAATAAACATTTGTATTTTTAGGGTCGAAGGGATAATTCCTTCAAGATGTCGATCCTCATTTTATTAACACTTGATTCTGAATCTTAGCTATAAAAAAAAATTAAAAATAATGACTGGCCCTAACTAACATAATAATAATAATAATAATAATAATAATAATAATAATAATAATAATAATGACTAATGAACCTACGAAAATATCATATTATCCCAAATAATGAGGCCATTGATTCTTTTTAGAAAATAACAAAATAATTATTTTACTGTTTCTTTCCGTAATGCAATGTATCTTATACTGTTTGTTATTTTTTTTAAATTAAAATAATTCATTATCAAATAATCTATTTTTGCAACAACGTAAAGCAGTCACAAGTAATATATATATATATATATATATATATATATATATATATATATATATAGGATGAGAGGCTCGAATTCTATATCTCAAAAGCTACGAGACATAAAGGATTGTTTGAATCATGTTTTTTAAAAATTTGAAAAATTTATTTTAGTATTAAATTAATTTATTTTATATTTTTAAATAATTTTAACTTCTGCCGGCCAACTGTTCCGTCACCCTGTCGATACATCCTTATGTTATTCTAACAGAATTACCAATTCGTTTTCGTTGGAGGCACGCAGTCGCTCAACTGCTTTGATTGGTTAGCCTAGCAACCAAAAAAGCCCAGTATGCAATGGAGAAACAAACCCTAACCCAAAGGGTCCTCTCTTCCTTCCTCCTCTCCCCTTTCCCTGTCTCTCTCTATCAGAGAGAGTTATATTTCCAATAACCTCAAAAAATTGTTAATTGATTGGTTGATTGACTTGATAGATATTAGAGTGATATATATATATAGAACAGAAAATGGATCCAGACGAAGGAAAGCTGTTCACAGGAGGAATAGCATAGGACACAACGGAAGAGACACTAAGAGACCACTTCAACCTGTACGGCGAGGTCTCTCAGGTTGTAATAATGCGTGACAAAATGACTGGTTGTCCTCGTGGCTTTGGTTTCGTTGTTTTCTCCGATCCTTCCCTTCTAGATCCTGTTCTCCATGATAAACACACCATCGATGGCTGTTCTGTAATGACTCTCTCTCCATTTTCTTCAAATTCATCCAATTTTCTTTTTTGTGGAACTAAGCTACACTAGGTCCCTTAATTTCTGTGTTTTTTTTTCTTTCTTTCTATTTATGGATAATTTGTGTTTTTTAAACGTTGATTTCTGCAAAAAAAAATGGGGCAGCTCACCAATAGTAGACTAATTTTTTACATACATACATTGGTTGATTTATAGTATTGTTTATTATCGTGATTTGATCTATTTCTGAAATGTAAATGTTTTTGGAATTATTTTTTTCAGCAGTTTTAATTTTCTTCTTTGGCGTCATAGGTGGAGGCGAAAAGGGCTTTATCCAGAGAAGAACAGCACGCCTCATCTAGATCTGGAAATTTTAACTCTGGTAGAGGCTCTGGTGGTGTAGGTGATTTTAGGACTAAAAAAATCTTTGTTGGTGGCTTGCCTCCCACCTTGATGGAAGATGTGTTCCGTCAATATTTTCAAAGTTATGGTCACGTATGTGATGTGGTACTAATGTATGACCAGCAGACTCAAAGGCCTCGTGGCTTTGGATTTATTACCTTTGATACTGAAGATGCAGTTGATAATGTACTCCAGAAGACCTTTCATGAGTTGAATGGTAAACTTGTAGAGGTAAAACGAGCACTCCCGAAAGATGCAAATCCAGGTGGTGAGGGGCGTGATGGTGGCTATCGAGGTTATGGCTCCTCTAAAGCCAATGTAAGTGCAGCTGATGGTCGAATGGACGGAAACAGAAATATGCAGGCCCAAACTTCTGCAGGTGGTTACCCACCGTATTCTGGTTTTGTTGCACATAGTTATGGTTATGGAGCAGCAAACAGTGGAGTTGGTTATTAAGGAAATTATGGTGTTGGTGGTTATGGTGGTGGAAATACTGGATATGGTACAGGAGTGTATGGCATGTCTAGCTCCGTAAAAAATAGCTGGAACAACCAAGCTCCTTCCAATTATGGTGCTTCTGGCTATGGTGCAAATGCAGGCTATGGGGCTGCAGCCCACTGGATTGCTTCTGGTGGTGGCGGTCCTGCTTCTGCTCCTAGGGGTCAGTATCCAGCAGGAGCTTCTGTGTATGGGAACCAAGGCTATGGTTATGGTGATTTATGGTGGAAGTGATGGTCCTTATTCTGGTGGCTATGGGGCTGCTGGTGGGCATGCTGGAAATGCTCCAAATGGCAATGCCGGCAACAAAGCTTGTGGGGGAGAGCAACAAGGGAGTGGCAGTGGCTATGAAGACAGTAATGGGAATTCAGGATATGCAAATGGAGCCTGGAGGTCCAATCCTTCACAAGCCTCTGGTGGTTATGGTGGTGCTTATTTAAGATAGGCACCCCCACATCAATGATTGATTATGCCTTCAGGTTTTTGTGAGAATTCATAATCAGGCATCTATTTTTCTTTTACTAGTGGAAGGATGAAATTATGATCATGGCAAGTTATGGGAATGGCTGGATTGCTTTTAACCCAGTTGTAGTTTGCAGTAGCTTTCTGCTAGTATATAATGGCTAGTAGTTCCAACCAGTTGCTACACCATTTCATTAATAGCATTTGCTTTTCAAGTCACAACTGTTAACTTCATTTCATATTTTGTTTAACTGTTTACCTCTTAATCTTTTTAAGCTTGGAGTGCTGTTCTAAGCCATTTCTATTATTATATTGATGTCATTTTATGCAGGCATCTGATTAATGGCTCTTTATTAGTTAGCATCTATTGATCTGCTTGAATTTACTGGCATTTTGAGTATATTTTATTGGATGTCTGATTTTCATAGCAGTAATGCTTAGCTTTTATATGTGATATGTCATGATTGAGATTGAGTAGAGATATTCAAATGTAGTGAAGTTTGAAGATACTGTGCTGGAGCTCTTAGCCTAGATTCATACCTTGTGAATAGAAGCAGTAACCAGTTTGGTAGTAAAATTTTGTGAGAAAAGATAATTTCCTCCTGTATTTGCAATTTTTGTACAGGAGAGAGCATTCAACTTCGGTTTGGAACTTGTGGAACTCTAAGGGTGGGAATTAGGTTTGTGGCGAGGACTGGAATTTAAAGTGGGCTCGCTAACGATGCTTTGTTCACCGCAAAATATAGAGTGGGGCTGAAGTCTTCCCATTATGAACATGGTATCATAAGTTAAAGGATGTTATAACTTTCCCGCTCAATTTTAATTTTTTTTCTATTTCTTTAGAGTTAGCAACATAGAATTATTCAGCCTTTTGGGAGAGAGAAAAGTGAATGAATTATGTATTGTCAGTGAAAGCCTGTGTAGTTTTGGTGAGAAAAGAACATAGCTTCATTTTAGCTCTCTAGTCGGTCTACCTCATCTATTATTGGTTCTTTGTTCTTGTGCAATAACTAATTATCATCTGCATCTTAACATTTTATTTTTTTGCACTTCAGTGTTGGCTATGTGCAAGCAGATCAATCTCTAGAATCAGTGGTGCCCGCCAACTGCATTGCCTTGAAGAAACGGTGTATCTTGTCATCTTTTATTCCTCTTCCTCTTCTTAGTGGTTCCGTGCTGCCTATTATTTTTTCCTCTTGATCTGGTTGTTATCATCTGCAATTCCTTGTTTCCTCTTGTGTTTTTCATGTTGATCCCATTTGAGTTCTCATTTTTAGTTTAAGTACTTATGATTAAGCATGTTGAAGCCCTTTTCATGAAACTAGGATATGGCTGGAGGTGTCCAAGAAGCCACCAAGCTCATGGAGAACATGTCGGTGACCAGTCCAAATGCTTGCTAGAAAATGGAGAGACAATTTTCAGATGTAACACTTCCAGCTTAGTTGTTCTATGAATTGGTTGTAGAATAAGCTGAGTAGCCTACAATACCTCATAGACACAAGGTATCTTGTGCATAAAACACACTATTGGTTTGTGTGTTTCCTTCGTTAGAGCTTAATAAATATTGGGAAGAGTTGTTGAAAATTGTTGCGCATTTGCATCCTTGCTTGGATGTTTGTTTTGGTATCAGATCTCTAGGTTTTATCTTTATTGTGAAGTTTGCAAAATTTTGTAACCCAAGTATGTATGAATCATCTATAGAAATGATTCAGGAGAGATTAACATGTCTCGAAGGCTTGATTGCTTAATAAATGATAAGCCAACGACAGCCATGGAAAACGCTAAAGGTACATTGATCTTGTGCAAACACAAGCCGACAGTTGCAAGTTGTGGAGGAGGAGATTTCTGTCTTAAGGAGCGTAGCGGTAAACACTGCAATAATCTTAGCATTATAAAAAGCAATTAAAGAAAAAACAACTATTTAAAAAAAATGTGAATTAAACAATTTAAAAAAGAAATAGGTTTTAATTAAAATTTAAATAAAAAATAATAATGCAGAGAAAATAAATAAACAAATAAGAGGGAGGGTATTAATTATTAAAAAAAACAATCAAAAGTAAAAAATAATGGGATCAAGAAGTCCAAGCATGCTTTGATGTTTTTGTTTTTTTAAGGAATAGAAGACATGTTCACTCTATTTTTATTTTTTTGTATATAGATGACAAGTCATCTATTATGTCAGATGGCCTTTATTCCTTGACAGCATTTTTCGAACACTTTTGATGATGAAAAAAAATCAGGGTTTGAGTTTGGGATTCTAAGAATTCATTATCAATTTGTTTTCATCTAAAAACACTGAAAAATACTTTTTAAAATCTTAACAAACTCATTTTCAACCCGAAATAGTCTTTAATGTCTCCGAAAAAGAATGCAAATTAAACAAATACAAATAGTTTTACAAAAAAACAAGTCAGGAGATTGTTTTTTTTATTAGGCAAATAACATGTGGTCGTCAATTCTTTTTTTAAAAAATATAAGATGAAGTATTATTTTCTGATTCACACTGTGGCCACTAGAGGTGGCTGAAAAATCAGGTTCGAGTTTTAGAATTTCAAAAATTTATTTTCAACCATTTTCACCTAGAAATACTTAAAAAACACTCAAACGACCTCAATAAGGTTGTTTTTATTCTCAAAACACCCTTAAATCTATCTAAAAACTCAAAATCAATTCGAACCAAACAAAATTTCTCAAGTGATAATCTTCTTTTTTTGGTGAAATGAATGGTAAAAAAACACCTTAATCTATTTTCTCTTTTCAAAAGAAACTTATTGAGATCAAGATCGACTTTTTTATGGTGGAAATGGGTTGATCGACCAATCTCTCTCTCCTCTTTCTTTTTTAAATGACTCTTATTTTTTCAAATTCTTGGGATTGAAATATGAAACAATTAGTACAGAAATGTGAAACCCTAAAAAAACAGGGACAAGAATGAAAAGGTAACAACTATAGGGACCAAATGTAATTTTCCACAACCATAAACATTAAAAAAGGAAAAGAAAAAAAAAGGTTGTAGTTTTCTTCCCTATATTAAATTTGGTCTCTCTTGTTTCAAGTTTTTTTTTAAAAAAAATTATAAAATCAAATCCTATTTTTCAAAATTAAGAATCAATTTAATACTAAGGCATTTTTTATATGAATATGATGCAGCATGTGAACCAAAGCAAATTATCATGTTTAAAATCATGTGAATATAATATGGGAGGATGAAATTAAAAAAAAATTAAAATAAATAGTTTTTCAAGGATCGAAAAAAAAGGACTAGAATCAGGCGTGCTATAACAATCCATGATGTGTTTGAGTTTGATGCCATAGTGAAAAAATAGTATTTTTTCATTCTTTGTTTAGTTTATTTGTAGTTTGATTCCATAGTGAAAATAAAGTTATTAGTGGTCAAAATTTAGTTACTGAAGAACTTTCTTTCTCCTTAACTTTTTAGCAAATTTATCTCTTATCTCTCAACCATTAAGGACTGAAACGTTATAAAAAATAAAGTTTAGGACCAAAACATAATGATATAAAAGAACAAAGATGATATAGAAAAAATTGAATCTCGAGAGATTAAATGGAACTTTTGTGTGCGTTTTATGGAAAAAGGGTTATGTTTATTTCTTTATGTCAATTTTGACCGAATAAGAATCAATGAGTATCACCAAATGATCCATTATATGTACCGATTAGGCCTATTACAAAGTTTAAAACTAAGAAGATCAAAAAGAAATCAATTGAGTTGATTCAAAATGTTTGGGCTAAATAGTTGCAAATTTACCACATTAGACCTTTAAGTACTATTTATGACATATTTGAAGCTACAGGTGAAATATTACTGTAATTTTAGTTGGGATAAAAACCAAATATCTCAAGATTTTCATCCATATATGGTAGGTTTAGTAACTCGTCCATATAAAAAAGAACAAAGTGTTTAAAGTTAGGATTGAAATATGCCAGAAAACAAGGAAAGTTGAACTATTTTCCATATGATTTATGGATTCTTATAAGGCACCGATTGAATTACATGTGAAATCCTTCTTCTGCAAGGATTCCTTGCTTCCAAGAAGATCAATTAGGTTACAATTCTTATTTTGCAAAGATTTCTTATGTAATAACAATCCTTATTATTCGAGGATATTAGAGGTAGTTTGGGGTTTATTTTTTTGATCTACAGTTTTACGCTAACAAATATAATTCTCAATTTGACCATTGGATTGTGTTGATATTTTACCAGAAGATCCCAAAGGCCTTTTTTATATAGGTTTAAAATGTCATCGTGATCAACATAAAAAAGGCCTTGCAATAAAGCCTATAAGGTATTATGCAGGATTTACATTAATTTGTTAGTTGGTTTAGAATTTTTTTCCTATTTTATTTAGAACTTTTTGGATATTTTTTCAGCATTATTTAGGATATTTTTACATATTATAAATAAGATTGTTTATCTTGTAATTAAGTTTTTTTAGATTGATTTTTATTTCAAAATAATATTGTGTGTTTTTGCGAGGTTTCTTATACTCTTAGGTCTTCTTTAAACTTTTCTTGGACTTATCAAAGTTCAACTATCTTTGTGGTTTTCTTCTTTTATACCTTTAGTTCGTGATCCTTATAATCTAGGATTAAAGTCTTTTTCATCCAATAACTTTGATGCCTGAGTTCAGGTAATCATTGTTCCTATCTCTATATTTAACAACATATAAAATAAGCGAGAGAAAACAAATCAAAATAGATTGTAACATATAAAATTATACAACCATACTAAAAAGGATGAAATTGAAAAGAAACAAAGTTAAATGATTGAATTGTAAATTGTGCAAACTATAGGGACCAAGAAATTAATAGGATTGTAGCTTGCATGATTTCTAAATTCTGGAATGCACTTATTTTATAATAAAGAGAGAACGGAGTTGCTGGAACCATAACTCCACCAACCATAATTAGATTTTGCTCTTATTCAATTATGTTTCTCATCTCACCCAACTTTACAATATTAGATGGATCATGACTATCTAAAACCTTTTAAGATATATTAACATTGCAAATTATCTGGAAATCTTATACTTAGGTCAGTTAAAGTCGTCAGCCTATTTCACTTACATCCACCATTGGATAGGTTTCAAATTTGATAGGGAGGTTCAGCCAGATACCCTCTTCACTTTGAATGGTGAAGATAGGATTTGGACTCACTTTGTATAATTTGGAAACCTTTGGTCCAAAATCCAATAGTTTTCATGTTAGTTTGGTTCTAAGTTAATCGCGACTGATTATACTGTTGGATTTGCCTAGTGCTTAGATATGTCACTCTTGACGTGGTTTTATAGAACTTTAATGTTGGGTTTTAGTTGGTTCTCTCTCAATTGTGAGTTCCACTTACGTAAAGTTTTTGCTTAAAATTATTTATTGTAACCAATTGTCCGATTAGCAGGAAGCTGTTTAACGACTGCAAGGTAGTAAATTGCACTACTTTATAACATGGCTCCCAACACCACCAACCAACCCTCTACATCCATAAAAAAAAACACCACCAACATCACTACAACAAACATTATACCTATAAAAAAACCTACCCACCTAAAAAACCATGTCCACCAAAAACACCACCACCACAAAAAACAACCCCTTTCATAGCATAACCCAACCTAAAGGCTCTTGGGTTGATAAGGAGAGCATGTCAAACTCCACAACTCGAGCTAAGATTGCTTTCTTCCCAAGACAAACCATTGGCACAGTTTTAAAAATCCCAGACCATATAGTTAATGAGAGCTCATAATTATAGAGCAGATGTTTTATGGGATTCTTCCTGGGCTATAAGATGTCTTACCATGCAGTTAGCTTTATTACTTTCTAGGTTTGGAAAAACCTTGGTCTTGAGAGTGTCATGACCATTTGGCAATCTTTTGAGGTGTCTAGTGAGTGATCATAATAGGAATTGGGATATGATTCTTTCTAAGGCCCAGTTTGCCTATAATACTTTATCAATAGGTCAATAAGCATAAGGCCACATGGATTTATGATCTTCCAGTTTAAGAGCAAGGATGAGGCTCACTCGATTATGGATAAGGGCCCGTGGATGTTTGGGGGAATTACATTATCCTTTAACTATGATGCCCTCATTTTGTTCTCGATAAGAACAAAATATCCAAAGTTTTGGTTTGGATTTGACTTTAAGGTTTATCGTTCCCTTTGTGAAATGAAATGGGATTTGGAATGGCCATCATACAATGAGCAAACCCTAAGCGACACACGACTTGACTATGCTCAGGTTTGCATTGAGCTAAATGTTTTGTCCTTTATAGTTTATAATTTTCAACTTAAATGTAAGTAATCCTCGAAACCTGTCATGATCTCGGTTAACTATGAGTGGAAACCAAAAGTTTATGAAATTTGCAAAGTTTTTGGACACTTATGCAAGGTTTTAATTGAGACTACAAAATTACTAGTTGATGATATGCTTAAGGTCATGAATGAGAGGGGGTGCTTTAATGTCATGTATTTCAGAAATTTATGTAATAGTTGTCACTTCAACTTTGCCAAGGATTATTGTTGTTCCTAAGACAATAGCATCAGATGCCAAAACCCCAGAAATTGGTCAACCAGATGGAAATATTCAAGAAACGGTCGACCAGTTAAACATGGCAGTTGGGCCCAATACCACTGCCCAAAATACCGGTTAATGAAATGGTCTATTGGCCCTCCTAACCCTGCTTCAGATAATGTTGTAACATTTTCTATTGGGGAGGCCAAGATGGATAATGAAGGTGAGTCAGATCATGACTTGGATAAAGACATCTCATATGTTGGAAAAGACTAACTATCTTTGAGTGCAAATTATAATGAGAGTAGCGAGACTAGTACCTCATTGTCAATCAAAGATGTTTCGCCTGATAAAAAAAAAGTCTCAAGATACTTCTCATTCTCCTCCAACCACTAGCCGTAGAAAGAAAAATAAAGGGAAAGTGTTAAAGGGCCTTTGACTTTGTCCTTTTATAATATTTATTTCTTATTTTATGATAGGTTGCTGGAATATATGGGGTCTTAATGGCTGAATAAAATATAAAGCAATAAAGGATTGGATAAAAAAAATACAGACATGGCTTAGTTGGTCTTCTTGAAACTAAGATTGCTTGTAACCAGATGAGGGAAGTTGAGACAGTTATTAATCCTTTATCATGACAGTTTATCTCTAATGTCTTGAATTTTGTTAATTTTTATATTCTGGTTAGTTGGGATCTGACGATGTATAATGCCTTTTGTTTGTTTACTTCTCCTTAGTAGATAGCTTGTGAGATGTCTAGGTTGGTTGATGAGTGCTCTTTTATTGTCACCCTTATATATGGTCTTAATACACCTACTTGGCATCAGAACCTCTAGGATTATTTGAGACGAAACTCTATTACTTTCCAATCTAGACCATGGATTATTTTAGGGGACTTTAATGCTATTTTGAGCTCTTCTGATAAATTTATAGGTGATCCAACTTGGCACAAATATATGAATGATTTTGGCAGTTGTGTACAACTAGCAAAACTAGTAAGAGTTTCTTATTTAGGGCTGAGGTTCACTTGACATAATAGTTAGCATGGTAGGAATATTCTTGAGAAGTTTGATTGGATTTTCAAGAATTCAGCTTGGTTTTCTGTTTGGTTGACTACATGCTCTAAGTTCTTGGCTAGAGAAGCCTCTAACCATAGTGCCATGATGGTTCATTTTTGTTCTTTTTTTTTCCAAGGTAAACACTTTTTTTGAAATTCTTGAACCTATTGGCTAACAAACAAGATTTTTTAGGTTTAGTTGAGGATGTTTAGGGGGTTTATGTTGATGGTAATGTTATGTACAAGTTTACTAAGAGATTGAGATTTTTAAAGTCTACATTGAAATCTATGCATCGCCACAACACTAGTCATATTTCTAGTCGTGTGGTAGAGGCAAATATTAATTCAGCTATAACACAAATCCTACTTGATGGTTCACCCCAATCTAAGGAGCACATGAGGGTAGAGAGGGAGCTTGCTATGGAATTCTTTCAATTGAGCAAGGATGAGGAGCAATGTTGTTGAAATCATGAGTTGACTTGTAAAATCGTACGATTTTACGAGTCACCATAGGTTTACCCTGTAAAATCATTTGGAAAAATTGAAAACCGGTAAAATCAAATTAAAATCAGTTTGAATTTTTAAAATAAGATAAAATCGGTGAAAATCACGATTTTGAAACCGTGTTTACGAGTTTCATAAAAATATATATACTGATCTTTGCCTAACCTTCTCTCATTTTCTCCTTTACAATCTCATTTTTTTCCCATCACTAATAACATCCTTTTAACTGACCACCATAAGATCCAAACAACTTCAACCATCTGCTGTAGATATGGGTGTTAATTAATTATTGTGGATAGAAGCCATGAGGATTTCCCCCTCTGTTTTGGGGTCAATCTGAGCACCTACACTTGGCCCTCCTCTAGATCCATAAGCAATTGCTGAGGCTGGTTCTTGTTAGGTAGAAATCAACTGGAAGTATGTACACAATTACTCATCTTTTTATTATAAAACATTGAAAATGGCAGTGTTGTTGAGTAAAGTTTTTATGAATATTGTCTTTGTATGCACCCTTTAACCCTTTAACTTGAAAGGTACCTTTATTAATTAATAGGTTCATGCTTCTAACATATCTTAATTTTAAATAAATAACTTGTCTATAGTAGAGGGATTGTGTTCCTGCAATATATTTTGTTTTTACCAACTCCTCTTCGATTATGGTTTTGTAATGCTATCTATTTAGATATATTATATATCTTAATGAGAATCACACTAGTACTTCATAATTGACATTCATTTTAGTTTCTAATCTCAATTGAAATTGTGGAGATTGAGTTGGACAAAAGGCTACTTAATAGAATTCTCTATGACTTTGTAGCAGAGGCTTTATGTCATTGGTTATCATTGGCCTTCATTGGAGAATTTTCTAAGTATCATCAACTATCAATCTCTTTATTTTTGTTGTATTAAGCCTTTAGTAAATTTCATTCTTTTTTTTTAACTTCATATCGTTTTTTAAAAACTGACTCACTGCTAAATTTGTTTTAAGACATTAGAATGAACTTTTATAGTTTTTTTTACGGGTTTTGTTTGAGCAACTTTGATTATTAACTTTGATTCTCTCCTCACTTTATAGTTTTTTACAACAAAATGATTGCTTGTGATCCATCATCAAGTTTGCCTAAATATCTCCCAGCAAAGAGATCGATGCAAAACTACGGGATGAAGAAGCTCGAAGGTATTTTTTTTTTTGTTAGTTTTCATTAATGTGAGAAACATGATTGTTCTGTCATTTTTTGTGGAGAGTTAGCAACTTACTTTATAAATGGTACCACCTACCTTTAGAAGCAAGAACGTTGTCTTTTGTTGCATGATAGGACATTGAGAGTAGAGATTGTCAATTTATGCTATATTATTTATGTTCAATTTATGTATGCTGTTGCAAAGGAATTGTTCTTAAAATATGCTTTAGATAGCAGGGAGTCTTCAAGCTTCAAGATGCTAAAAAGAAAAAAAATTGTTTTTCACTTTGCTTTTAAAAATTTGTTTCTTAAGCACTTAGTTATATGTTTTTCACTTTGATCATGTTACATATTATGTAGTGACTCAAGTCTTAAATAAGAATAACTTTTGTCCTTGCATTAAAATTGTCAGTTGGATTGCAATTTTATTGCCCTTGATGACAAATCATATGGTATTTTTTTGTTCATTTTGATATATAAAATTTCAACTTGAAATATGTATGAATTTTTATTTAAACCATGCATTTTAAGATTCTTGAAGCCTTGAACTATATATATGAAAAACAAATTGTATGATTTTGCGATCTGAGTTTATAGTATATTTTTCGTGTCGTGTCAAAAATGCGTTTTTAACAACCTTGATTAGAAGGCTTCTTACAAGAAAAGTCTTGAGTTTAGTGGTTAAACTTTGGGGACATAAACACCAAATTCTTTCACAGGTTATTACTTCATAGACAGATCAGGAATAAGATTCATGGATTGACTGATGAGACAAGGAATCGTGTCCATAAGGGTTGGGGTCAGCTGATAGTCCACTACTTCTAAGGTATGCACTTTACTCATTTGACCACCCCTCCCGATGATGCTTTCAGATACTTCTTTGATTACATTGCTTCTGATATGGTGCCTAATTTAGAGTTTGATATCATAGATGATGAAATTAAAGAGGCTTTATTCCCCATACCAGATGATAAGGCTCCTGGTCTAGTTAGTTATATACTTGTTCTTAAGAGAAATTAGGACATTATTAGTAAGGACTTGTTGCAGTGAGGTACTTCTTTGATTTCTTTACTCTCCCTAGATGTGTTTATGCTACCAGGATTACTCTAGTTTCTAAGATTGAGAACCCTATCATTATTAATGACTTTAGGCCTATTCATGTTGTAATGTGATGTACAAATGCATTTCTAAAGTCTTTGTGAATAGGATGAAGAGGATTCTTGCTGATGTTATTAGTCCTGCTCAATTTGCTTTTATTCCTGGTAGGCAAATATCAAATCCTATTTTGTTGACTTAGGAGCTCATGCATAACTATCATTTAATTGGTACTATGTCTAGATGTGCTTTAAAAATAGACATAAAAAAGCTTCTGATACAATTAGTTGGGAGTTTATTATCATCACGGGTTTGAAGGCTATTTTAGTATATAGCTTCATGGTTAGATGGATTGAGGTTTGCATATCTACAACACATTTCTTAGTGGCTATGAATGGGGAGCTTCACAGATTCTTTCCAAGTTTTAGAGGTCTTCAGCAGGGTGATCATTTGTCTTCCTATTTATTTGTCTTAGTTGTGTAAGGTTTGGGAGACATACTTACCAAGATTTAAATATCACTGACAATGTCAGGAGAATGCCATTACTCATTTATATTTTACTGATGACCTTATGATATTTTATCGAGTAGATATAGATTCCATTGGGATTGTGAGAAAGGCCTTGGATGATTTTGCTAGGTTGTCTAGGCTAGTAATAAATCTAGCAAAGAGCCATGTTTTCTTGTCAAGGTTAATGATGAACTAGGAGCTTCTTTGCAAACCCTTTTGGGTTTCAGGTTGGGTTCTATAAGGCTCGGCCCACTCCCCCTTACAGAATATTGTCTGATATGGCTTAGCCCAACTCGGCTTCCATGCCTCATGGTTTTGTTCCGGGCAGCCCACAGGCCCCAAAACACGTCCTACATGGTTAGATATCAACTGCCTTAATATGCCCTAGCTCTGAACACTCTTCTATCGATGTGAGATACTATAGGTTCTCTGTCGATGAGATATTTATGAGTCCCTATAATCTAAACTAGACTAAAATATAGTGATTACATGCCTTTGGTTGAGCAGATTCTCTCCAGGATTAAGTTGTGGACTTCAGCTTCTCTTTCTTATATTAAGCGTCTCTAACTGATCAAATTTGTTCTCTTTTCCATCCAGGTATACTGGTCTTCTATGTTTATTCTTTCTTGTTCTGTTATCAAGAGGATTGAGGGAATTTTAGTTACTTTCCTCTAGAAGGGTTGTCCTCTTTCCTATTCTAGGGCTAAGGTAGCTTGAACTTCTATTTGTTATCCTTTTAAGGAGGGTGGTATAGGGATCAAGAGGATTAAGACTTGGAATAGAGTAATTATTCTCAAGCATGTTACTTTCAAACATATCATTAGTTTGGTCCAATTAGGTATTTGCTCAGGGGACGTTCTTTCAGGCATGTCAGACCTCCTTCAATATCTTTTTGGTCTTGGAGAAAGATTCTTCTTATCAGAGATTGGTGTAGAAGAGTGTTTATTTCATGCATTGGTGATGGGGCTACTACACCTTTGTGGTTAGACTATTGGTTGCTAGATGAGAAACAATTTTGTGACCTATTGTCTTTCAGGGTGCTACACTCTTCAAGGCTGACTTGGGATGCAAAGGTGTTAGACATTATTAAGGAGGGTTCTTAGGCTTTTTCTTCTGGTAGTCCACACCTCCAAACTATATGGGATCCCATTCACTTCCATCCTCGAATTTGCTCTCAAGATCATTATGTTTGGAAATGTCACTCTTCCGGAAAATTCATGATTGATTTGGCTTGAGAGACTCTTTAGGATATTAGACCTGAGGACATTGTGTACCATTTACTCTAGTTCTCAGGCCATATCTGTAATATCCCACATTGGCGGGTGAGGACTTGAGGGAGGGCTTTATATGAGCATGCTCACCTTGACTAGTACGATGCGTTTTGAGGTCATGCGTGGTTGCCAAGAACAAATCTGTGAGGCCCGTGGGCCAAAGCGGACAATATCTTGCTAGTGGGGGTGGGTGTTACATTTGGTATCAGAGCTCGGCTCACTGGCTGTTCGATGGTGCCGACAGGGTTGTCGGGCTCCTTAAGGGGGTGGATTATAATATCCCACATCGACAGATGAGGACTTGGGGGAGGGCCTTATATGAGTATGCTCACCTTGACTAGTAAGATGCGTTCTGGGGTCATGCGTGGCTGCCAAGAACAAATCCGTGAGGCCCATTGGCCAAAGCGGACAATATCTTGCTAGTGAGGTGGAGTGTTACAATATCCCACGACACTCCTTCATCTTATATCTTGCTTCTCTGATTCAACTTCAACTATGGACATGCCACATGCGCTTTAGATCATTTCGACTTCAATCTATATCCTGTGTGATATGCAAATAGAGACCCATGACCATTTTTATTTTTTTTTGAATGCACCTACCCTGCCTTGGTTTAGGGAGATATAAGAAGCAAGACACTCATTTCATGGCAACCTCTACTTCATTGGGCATATTTACATCTCTTAAAAAGGAAATAGTTCACTCATATTCTAGCTCGATTAGTCCTCCCACCCATAATCTACTTCGTGTGGAATGAAATGAATAATGGAGTATTTTCTCAGATATTTCAAACTCATCAGGATGCTTGTTCAAATATTGCCTAAGAGCTTCTAATCCAAGTAATAGATCTATGTATTTTTTGGGGTATGTCCATCGTATTTTTTACAATTTTTTTTCTTTTATTAAATTTACACTTATAAAAAAAAAAGATTTAGCAATAGTGTACATTGAATAAGTAGTAAAATGTAAGTGTGTGCATGATGAATTTTGAACAATAAAAAACTATGTTGTTTTAGTTTTTAATATAATATATGATTTTCAACAAAACAAATATTCTTAGCATATTCCTAATCTTATATAAATACTACTATAAAAAAAAAATTGAAGAATCATAACTTATAATGAAATGAAAAAAAAAATTATAACCCATTTCAAATGAAATATCTATTTATATAAATAATAAAATATTTTAAAAAAGTAATGGGGTGAGGATAATTAAAGTAATGGGGTGAGGATAATTATCTAAATTTATATTAATAATGCCTAAATAATTAATTATATAGTCAACAAATTTTAATGTATCCTATAAACAACTAGTGATGATTGTAATTTATAAAAGGAGAAAACATTTGAACAATGAAAGGAAATGCTATATGCTATTACGGATGTGAGTTATTATAATTTTTATTTATTTAATTTATGAATTATTTTAAAAAAATCATCTAAAGTCTTAGACAAAACAAAAGACAATCTAGGTTCATCACATGTGACCATATATGGTCATGCAAAAACATCACCACCTGAATAAAACCAATATACCTCTTTTTTATATTAATTATTTGAATAAAAAAAATTTAATATCAATTCAGATATTATTTAGTTTAGTTTAATTATTAGAGGAATGCATGAAAAATAATAACTTTGAATTTTTAATTAAGTTACTTAATTAAGCATAGAACTAAACAATTTAAAGATTATTAACTATATTGGTGAATTTTTATGAATCATATTATAAAATGTATTCTAAATATAAACATAATTTTGCAAAAAACTTCTATAGTCATAAGATCAAACTAAAATTTTAAAAAATGAGCATGCTTGAACAAATTGCATAAACAATATTTAAACTAGATTTTAATAATACTTATTTGTTGAAGCCCTTAAAATTTAAATTAGATGAAAGTTTGTTATTTTCAATAATCAATTATTTATAAGGTTTTATTTCTTTTCTTTTAATGCAAATAAAATAATTGAAATCAGCCACCAGAATTCAATAACAACACTTTAATTAGTTGTAATGGTAAATAATATCCTTAAATTAGGAGAACAAACTTAAAAAATCTCCCCATAAAAAACTTTAACTCAAGCTCTAAAATAACAAAAGAAAAAAACAAATAAAAAATATTAGGAAATGTAAGTGAGAAAAGGTTGAAGAGCATTTGCTTTATGTATTTAAAATATCTCTCCTTCAACTCTTTTTTGTATTAATTTTTTGAACCAAAATGAAGATGGGTTATTTATTGTTTCTTTTAATGTATCCACGTACTCAACTACATTATGTATAACTAAGTCTAGCCCCTCATTTTTTATTTAGCCATAGAACAATTATTTAAGTAATTGAGTTTTGTTTTTCAATTTTATCATTTGATATTATGCTTATATGGTTTTAAGCCTAATAATTTATTTCAATTTGTGTCCTACATTGTATTTGCGATGTTAGAAATGTCCCAAATTTTAATTAATTCTCAATTTTATGAAATATGATCTAATTTTATTAATTAAAAAATTGAAACTACATGGATCGAATTTAACAAATAAACAAAGCAATTACCTTTTTTATTTTTTATTGTTCATGGGGTATAAAAACTACAATTTGGTCCTTAAAGTTTATATTTTTTCCATCTTTGATCCTTGTTTTTTAAGGGTTTATGATCTCAGTCCTAAACTTATTTGTTTTGTGTTTTAGTTCATAGAATTTGAAAGGAGAGAGAGGGTTGCTGAAAAATGAGAAAAGAGAGAGAAAATGGTCGGTTGACTAAATTTCAACTATAGAAAATGTTGATCTTGATGTCAATGAGTTTATCTTGACAAGAAAAGTTTCATTAAGGTGTTTTTAACTATTCGTGTTTCCAAAAGAGTAGGTAAGAACTCGAAAATTTTTATTTGATTTGATTTAATTTTGGGTTTTTAGATAAATTTAGGATATCCTGAGGTTGGAAATGAATATCTTATTATGTTTAAGGTGTTTCTTTAATGTTTTTAGATAAAACAAAATGGTTGAAAATAGTTTTTTTTATTCCAAAACTTATACCTTGACTTTTAGACCACCTTTAGTGATCAAAGAAACTATCAATAAATAATGCATCATGTACTTGCTTTGAAGAAAATGTCATTTGCTTATTTATTTCCTGTTTTAAAAAGAAAGCTAGGTGCCTTCCATGCCACCAAACACCTAACTTTCTTTCAATTGTACTAGGTGTGCAAGCTAACCTTTTAGGTAGGTCTAGGTGCCTAACATCTTCCTAGATTATTTATTTTCTAAAAATACAAACTCGAACTTGCCAGCCATCTTTAATGGCTAGAATATATGTTATATACTTTAATTTTTTAAAAAAATAAGATAAATGATTTTTTTTATTAAAATAATAAAGAAAGAAAGCCAAGCACGTGAGCATGGCCTTCCACACGTGTTTGTATTTGTACTTTTGCTTTTTTGAGCCAATCATTTTTGGCTCATCCTTCAAGGCCTATAAGTTTGATATTTTTTTTATATTGCTCTTTAATTTTTTTTAATTTATTTTTTCTTGGATTTTAAATTTTAAATTTAATTTTTTATTATAAACTTTTTGCATAATTCTCTTAGATTAATTATTCTTTAATTCCTCTTCAATTTCATATAAAATAATAATTTTTAATTTTTAATTGAAACTTGCTTTCATGTTTTTAATAAATTTTTACATAAAAACCAATGATTCCCATGGAAAAATACATGTTCTTTTGTAAAAGAAAAAAATGTTCATGAATTAAAAAATTAGGTTTTTGATTAAAAAATTATATTTTCTCCTCAAATCATAATAGTTTTTGTGAATTGTTTTTATGATTGCTATTACTTTTAGAATCACAATTCACAGAACTGACTTGTTTGCTGGGAAAAAAAAGAAAAAAAGAAGAAAGAAAAACTTCAATTAGTTCCATCGAAATTTCCTCATTAAATTCCAAAGAACAGTATGATCTTTGGCAAGAAAATAGAACTGTTTGCGCATCATCAATCTTATTCATGCCACGAAATAATATGCAAAGGAAAAGGAGATCATAATAGCGCACCCCTCCAAACTCTTCCATGTCATTCCTGTAAATCCTTCATAATTGACGCCTTGCTCTTGCATCTTTTTTTACTTATTTTTCACACTGTCTGTCCTCGAGTTCAGAAAAAAGCTGCTGGGATTGAATCATGACCTTGTAGGCTGGCTGGATCTTCTCCAGAAACAACTTCACTCCCTGGCAACATCATCTCCTTGCTCAAAAACGAAAACCTCGGCCTCATTATGTTGACTCATAGGCACCTCCTCAGTTGGTAACCCTACTTCAGAAGCTTCATCGACAGTCTCTGAAAACAGAAGGTGTGGTAAGATGGTTTCCTGATCGAAATGAAATCTATCATAAGCTGCATTTCCAGATTCAACATCTTCCATGTTTCCAAAAACATCGGTCAGGCATGCTGTACCGTTATTAATAGGACAACCCTTGTCTTTCGAGAGATCCGTGGACTGTCCTGCATGGTTCAACTCTGCATTCAAATTCGCGTTTCCCTTGCCAGTGGAGATTTCTGATGCGCCTGTGGTCGCTGCATTCTCCTCCAACATTAGAGAATCCTCTGAAAAATGTGTGCCATCATCATTTAAAATTTCACTTGCATGCTCAGAATGGTTTTCAGGTGGTTCCTCTACAGGGATCCCTACAAGCTCATCATCTGAAGGTGATTCTGTTTCCTCAATCTTCACCAGCCTTTCAATCGCTTCAATTGCCGCTTTCATAATCCATCCATCATCAGCATCTCTGCAGAACAGTTGTTTAATTTTATACTCAGGGAAGCTGACAAATTTCAAGTTGCAGAGATATATGTGGGCCTACTGGTAGTTGCCATTAACGAGAAGTATGGTTACAAATTACTCCTCCACACGGTAAAGCCTCTTCCCATCATACTAAACAAGTAATATGAAATTTGAAGATTTTTGAAAAAACTTGTAGCCAAGCATGTCCTTGTTTTAGGGTCTTTCAAACTGCTAGGACACATTTGTAAACACACATATGGTAGGATGCCTAATTGAATCATGATGTGACGTCTAGAATTGCATGAGAGATACAAACCTTTTCATTTTATTTTTATGAATGAACTAACCTTCCTTTATGAACCAAAATCTAATAATTCTGCAATATTAAAAAAATAGCAGGCCTGTTTTCTTCTTTCTTTCTTTTTTTCAAATCATTTGATAAAATGGGCCAGGAGATTTCTTGCTTCTATGAAACAGCAGACAGAAAAATTATCACTCCTTCAGATGCAGCCATTAGATTTTCTCCAGTATTTTTTCAATGCATCCTACACGGCAGCTTACTGTTTTGTTTTGTTTTTTTACACTTCTACCATTACTGTTATCACTTATTTTTCCGTGCAAGTGATGTGAAATGGCAGATCAGAACATCCATTCTTATAACATGGAATCTGGAAGAGGTAAATTCTTAAATTACTAGATGCAAGACCTGAGAGGCTTAGCTCATACATATCCAAAGCACAATATCATCAGACTTTATTTTTTTTTGATAAACAGTATTATAATGATTCTAGAACAAAACAAGGAGAAACATCGAAGCTAAAAATTGTTTTAGTGCGCGCGCGCCCGTATTGTAAACACAGTAATGATGGTTTTCCAGGATCGATCACCGGAATTTCAACTCAAAGAATTACCTTGTAGGATCCAGTCCTGCTGAATCGAATAGTGATTTCATGAGAGTTGCAGGAACCGAGGGATTAGTGGAGAAGTAGTCTCCAAACCTTATGATTTCCGCCAGAAAATGCATGTCCAGAACGAACTGTTTCAGAGACATTGGATATAAATGGAAAACATTGAGTTAATGCTTAAGAATCACAATAACAAATGACAGAATAACAAAGCTGTGTGTGCATGTAGAAAACCCATTAAAAGACCAACAAGATTTATGGTTTGACGCCTTTTAATGTGTGAACCAAATACTTATTCATTACCAAAATTGAGAAGTTCAGTCAAAATCCGCCAACACAAAGTATAATAATCTTAGAAGCATGAAAAGAAGAATTGGCATCAAGTTTTTATCTGCTGACTATAATTTTTAGAACTCTCAGGAAATTGAGCAAAATGCAGAAACAGTTCACGTGTTTAAGAGATATTTATGGCCAGTAAATGTTGAAATTTCTTTGCAGAAGCCGGAAATATTTAAATATGCCATTTCAATATTATTTAGTGATCACCATATGCACCGATAATACCAGAATTTGAGAAATAAGTTTCTGGTTTTGCAGGAGTAAAGTGACAAGACAACTAAGTTAATAGGGGGCAGGAAAACCATAGAGGCAAAGGATACATTTAGAGACAAGATGATCAGCTGCAGCAAGGATTTATAGCTTTAATAGGGTTAAATGACCATAGAGGATTGTTTTGTTATGACAGACAATTGGGAACCATATCACAGGCACAAATTAGTGAGTAGCATGAGATTTATCCGAGTAGATATGCAAAACAGACAGCAATAAAGCAAGTTGATGAAGCTGGTCAGCAGTATACAGAGAAAAGAAAGTCAGGTGGTCAACTCACAGCAAAACTCGATAATAAACAACAAAATTTGAGCAGATACAAGAACAAACTAGCAATAAGCAGTTCTCCAAGCATAAAACAATAGCACATACCTGATTCCGAATGTCAGGATGTTCCAAATTCAAATTTTCTTCAATATTCCCCCATATCTCTTTGTCGTTTGAAATCCAAACAAATATGGCCTCAATCAATTCCCTCATTAACTCCATCAACCAATCCATTTCAAAAACTTCCTCGTCTGTAAGTTTACCTAGTTTTCTCAGTTCAAGAAACAGCACCTGGTTGGTGCACACCAAAATGAGAACAGTATGAGTAGAATTTTGTCAACAGACAACTTAAAGAAATTGACTAATGAATATAAACCTTTAGAACTTTTTATTTCTTACCCTGTCCTACCTAATGCATAACAAAAAAATAGGGCCACCTATAACACAAGTTTCCCTCTTCTTTTTTTTTTTTCCCCTTCTTCCTCCCTTTCCCTTTCCCCTTTTCTCTTTTAACTGGGACTACAATAGCACTTAGTGAATGCTTTATAAATGCAAGGTCATCAATTTCCTCTCTAAAGGAAGAAAATATACCTGAAAGGCAACAGAGGGCATCAAATCATGAACCAGGCCAGGATCAACCTCACTGTCCATGCACTTTTGGGGGGTCTTACAGCCAATTTCAGGAGACATCATTCTGCATACAAATTGCTGGAAGAAATGAGCTTTTAGCCTAGCAGATGCATCTTGAACGAATAGTACACGACTTTCAAGTTCCTGCTGATGAAAACCAACTGACTGGTTTTTCATTAGCCTAGAATCAATTGGATTGTTGCTTCCAAAAACACTTAAAATAGAGCTAGAGAATAGATTTTCAAGTGTTGATAGATTTGCCAGAATAGAAACTTGTTGAGGCACTGTCTCTGCTAAAATTATGCCTGAATCATTTGTTTTAGAGGTGATGGCTCTTTCAAGGATAGCTATGTACTCTGAGAAGAGGTTCATGAGTCCTCTGAGGATAGAATCTTCCAATTGAAGTGCAATCAAAGGGGTAACATCTCCAGTGATAGCCTGAACCAAAAGAAAAAAAAAAGATATTAGCAGAATTGCATACACTATGAGCATGTTTCGTAATCTTTGTCAGTTCAAAAGAATAAAATTGTGTCATGACACCAAAAGGAGATAAATAAAGGGTATTTGAGTTCTTAAATTTACTAAATCTGCCCCCAGAAATCCAACAGGTTCCCTGCTAATATTGGCAACTGTGCCTTGTGAGTTTTTCCAAAATAAAGACAGCAAAAAAATGGATTTAACATTAGGACCTCTCATTGTAGCCCGCGGTATACTGGTTTAATCAACACTGTATAAATATGTATGTATGCTGTAAAACCCATGGCAGTCTCTGAGAGTTCCAAGAAGTTAGCTTAGATGAGATTTAAAGCTGCTGAATTGAAAAAAAAAAAAAAGGGTTCCGTATATCCAGTTGATTAGTAAATATAGCGCAGAAAACAATTCAATAGGCAGCCGACCTCTCACTTATGATACTTTTTTACTGTAAATAAGCAAGCAAACCTGCAACACAGTTACGAACTTCCTGCCGCTACTGGTGAGAAGGCAATATTCTGGTCGTTCCCCAATAACATTAGAAGAGCAGCTTTCATTTAAAATTCCAGACAGAAGATATCTACCTAAAACCCAAGCATCAGTTGCAGTGAAGATGCCGATGACTTTCTTAAAATGGTCTACATGTATCAGAAGAACATCTTCCATACAAGGGCGAACATGCTCAATCAAACATGGCCTCAACACCAATCTCTGAGATTCTAACAAAGAGCAATATGATAACGCAAATTGCACAGATTCTACAGCTGTGGACAGTCTGCTGCTTACCTCTGAGACAGATATAACATATCTAGCAAAAGAAACAGCAAAGACTTCAATTTCTTCATAGACCCACAGAATAAATTCTGAAGAAAAGGGAGAAGTTTCTCCATACAGCTTCATAAAGCTCCTCGCAGCTTGAGAAATCATAGAAAAAACAAACCTCGAAAGTTCCCTGATGTACACCCCATGTAAAAACACCTTTGAATTCTGCAAATCATGTATTCCACGAGCAATACGCGAATGATAAAACCTCAGCAATAACTGAGTTGCAAGATGACTTTCACCTAGTCTGCAGATTCCAACCAGCGCCTTTTGAAGTTCAGGGGCACTTATTCTTGGATTTTCAGCCACCAGAGTTGATTCCAACGTAAGCATTGCTTTCCTCTCAGAAATCACAGACTTGTATAGCATCAAAACATCCGATGGCACATCGCCTAATTCAACCTCCACTCTTTTAAAATTCTCTTCCTCCGTTTCTAAAATGGCTATTGCTTCATCTATCCTGTTTTCTGACAGCAGAGTGTCCAGAATTTCTAAAATGTCATCGATGTGAACCTCCAACTGATTTGAGGGAGGTGGCTCGTCCATTTCAGATTCTTCAATGATTGATTCCATTGTTTCCTCTGATAACAACTTCAAGTACACGCCGTCAATCAATTCTTTTACTAGCCCTTTCTGTGTAGAAACTTGCGTTTTAAGTTTCATCAGCTCCTTTTCCATGTCCTTTACTTCCTCAAATACTCTACAAATTCAGAAAATATATAGATAGATAAAGGATAGATCATTTTACACTAAAATGAGGAACAAGAAGATGAATTTTTACCCGAGAAACGCAGAATAATTAGAGAAGATGTTTCGATGAAAATCATCATCCGATAATGCCTGTATCTCCAATAATTCCGCACAAAGGCGCTTTATTCCCTACAAAATCAAAGAAGATAAAAACAAAAGAAAATCAAATTCCTGTGTGTGTGTGTGTGTATCTGTCCCAAACCTGTATACATGTACTCAATTGCATCCTTTTGTCAGTTTCTTTTAATAGTTTAAGTTATATATTCCTTATGTGCTAAGAATAAAATTTGAAAAAACAAAATATATACTTCAAACTTTATAATTACCTTTCCGGCCATGGAATGGAGATTGGAGTCGTGGTCGCCGCTGTCAGAGTAAATGGAAGAGCTGCTGGAGTCGGAGTCGTTTGAATTCTCGGATTCTCTGAATCGGAATCTAGTAGCCGTTGAAGATGATTCCATTGGAATCGATTTTCCATCAAGTAGCGAACAAAGGTAAAAATGGATTTTGATTCACGAATTCATAAGAAGAAGAAGAAGAAGGTATGCTTGGACTTTGGAGGTCTCTGGTGTCCTTTTCTGCGGCTTTGGTTCCTTCGTTTAAACAGGGCACCCTTTTGTCTTTCTCCATTCGTGAACTTCGAGCCTTCAGTACTCCAATCTCGATTCTCTCCTCTTTTCATTGGTTAAAAATTAAAATACTAATTAATTGGCGCCAAGTAAGACGAGGATGACCAAAACCGGTGCGTTTTATCTTCATGTCAAGCTGTTGGTTGCAAAAAAAAAAACCAAAAACAAATTAAGAATATTGATTTATAAAGTATTTGACATGAAGATGTATTTATTTTATTATTATAATTAATCTCTTAAACTTATGAGGGTTTTGAGATTATGATAATTCTTTTAAAAAAGATCAAAATCAATTAGAAACCAAAACAAAATATATAAGAAATCAAAATGAAATATGTAATAAAAACTAATTCAAAATATATTTCAAAAAATATTGAAACGATGATATATTGAATTGATTTTTATTTTATGATTTGACCCGCTAAACTCATGACTTGAATCATAAATTCTATTGGGTTACAAAATTTTATTGGGTTACAAAATTTTATTTTTTAAATTTATTCTTTACCTAAATATATGATGAAAAATAGATATTTCTTTTAAAGTTAAAAAATAAAAATGAAAGCCAAAAAAAAGGGAAAAAAAAGAGAAACAACAACATATTAAATTAACTCAGGTTTCTTGGCTTAATGCGTCAAACACGGGTCATGGACCTCATTGGATTTAATAATTTTATTTTAAAAAATTAATTTTTTAATTAAATATATGATAACAAAAATAGAAGAGTTTTTTTAAAAAAAAATGTTAAAGAATGTAATTGAAAAGAAAAAAAATTAAAAGAAAAAATAAAATAGAAAAAGACTATAATGGCTCAATGTGGCTAGGCTTCTAAAAAAGTTAAATGAAAAGAATAAAACAAATAAAAAACTAAAAAGTGAAATTATATGGAAACATTTTGAATTCTTGAACTAATATTCAAAACATAAAAAGAGATAAGGTTGCATTTGAAATGTTAAAAATGTTGTATTAGTTAAAAAAAATTATTAAAACATGTGAGGAAAGTATTCTCCCTAATTGTTTTTTGTTTTTTTTCTTTTTTTCTTCCTCAAGATTGTTTTCTTCTTTTTTTTCTTTTTTAATTTTTCCCCACATTTTTTTTTCCTTTTTTTGTTTTTACATGTTTTTTTTCAAGATTGTCTTCTTTTTTTTAATTCTTTTTTGTTTTTTTTCAAAATTATCTTTGTTGATTTTTTGTTTAATTATTAAATTGGATGAGAATTTAGTTCTGTAGTTTTTTCTTTAAAATATTATTGATTGTTATAATGTTTCCCTAAATGTTTTTTTCTTTTTATGAATTTTTTTTCCAAAACAGTCTTTGTTGATTTTATTTTTTTCATATTGAGTTGATTAAAAATTTTGCTTTGTAGTTTTTTTCTTTAAAACACTGTGGATTGCTATAATGTTTCCGCACATGGTTTTTGTTTTGCTACAGTGTTTCCCCACTTGTTTTTTTTCAAAATTATCTTTGTCGATTTTTTTTAAAATATTGAGCTGGTTGAGAATTAGCTTTAACTTTCCTCACATGTTTTTTTTCATGTTTGTTTTTGCTTTTTTTTTCCAAAATTATCTTCTTCTTTTTTTTGTGTTTTTTTTCAGAATTATTTTTGTCAATTTTATTTTTTTAATATTGAGCTGGTTGAGAATTTATATTTGTAGTTTTTTTTTAAAACATTGTGGATTGCTACTGTGTTTTTCCACATGGTTTTTTTATGGTTTTTTTTTGTTTTCTTTTTCAAAATTGTCTTTGTCGATTTTATTTTTTTCATTTTGAGCTGGTTGAAAATTTAGCTTCGTAGTTTTTTTCTTTAAAACACTGTGGATTGCTACAGTGTTTCCCTACATGATATTTTTTTATGATTTTTTTAAAATATCTTTATCGATTTTATTATTTTTAATATTGAGCTGGTTGAGAATTATAACTGTAGATTTCCTCATGAAACATTATAGATTGCTATAGTGTTTCTCTGCATGTTTTTTTTCCTTTCATTTTTTTTGTTACGATTTTTTCCAAAATTATCTGTCAATTTTATTTTTTTTAATATTAACCTGATTGAGAATTTAGATTTGTAGTTTTTTCCTTGAAAACATTGTGGATTGCAACAGTTTTTCTCCATATGATTTGTTTTTATTTTTTTATGATTTTTTTTCACAAACTTACAATAACACACAAGTATGCCACAAGCCCACGACATCGCGCGAGCATGGCTTCTAGTATTAAAAGAAAAGGTGTGAATTTTTTTTTTAAAAAAAAACCATCATTTAGGATTTGAATTGTGCAATCTTAGCATAATAATTTTTAAGGTTGTCTCTTTTACCACTTAGACATAGCGCGCTTTTACATCACTTATGCCCCATGTTTATTTTAAACATACTTTTGTGTTTTAAAAAATAAAGAATCAAACGATGCGTTGTCTTCCTATCTAGATTTTGGTCCTCACTCAGATAGTTTTAAAATTTGGGATCGGCTTTTTATGGTTTTGAAAAATCCAATTTTTCATCTATATTGGCCTAAAAACACCTCATAAATATCTTTATAATCTTACAAAAAAAACATTTTATCATGATAAACAACCTTAAAAAATGGCTTAAAAATACAAAATCAAACCAAGAAAATTTTTCTCTCTCAACCTAATTTCTTTTTCTAGGAAAGATTAAGGTTTAAAGCCACCTCTATACAACTCTTTTTGTTGAATGAAATCCTTCGATATAAATTTTAGTCATTTTTATTGTCGGAATTGTGACAACCAAATGCTTTCTCTCTTCAATATCATTTTTCAACGGATCTTTATTTCTATCTCATACAAGGACTAGAATTGAAAAAATAAACTTTAGGACTAAATAAAATTTGGCAAGCACGTATAAATAGCTATCAATTTTATCCATCCTTTACTTGTTGGTTCTCAGACCTTTAATTTGATTTTTTTTATTGTAATTTCCAGAATTATTCCATGTAATTAGGCTAGAAAAGGACATAATTGGCAAACAAAAATAACTTAACAAACCAAAAATAAAAAAATAAACTTTTAGACCAAAATGAACTTTGCCTCAGAATATTATATTGGTCATTATATTTCTTCATGTGTTTCACTTTGGTCCCCTATCATTAAATTTTTCTAGTTCTTAACAAAATTTGACAAATTAGTCATCAATTTGTACTTAGAATGATGTAATTAAAAAAAAATAGAGCACAAAAAAAAATGTTGTAGTGATTCTTTTTAGCATTTTAGTATATGTTATAACATCAAACCATACTATGCATATAGACGGAGCAAACTTCTGGTTATGCATGCAAATAGTTTTTTTCCCCACATTAGCATAGTGGCAAAAAGTGTCTCCCAAACTAGCATAGTCATGACAACACTATGCTTGTAATCCATAAATAACCTATCATATGTAGTGAATGCACGACTACTCAAATTAAAATTTCAAAACCATTTTCCCTTTTTTTCTCCTCTTCCCCAACATTGTTCATATTTTTAGCCTTTTGATCTCTCTTTTTCTGCAACAAAAAAAACTCTTTCTTTCTCCCTTCACTATACAAGCATTATCTTTCTCTCTCTTCATCATTGGTTCTTTCTATATCTCTACATCCACGATAGTAAGTCTCTCTCAGCACCAACACCACCTATAAGACCTCTATTTAATCAGTTTTAGGTATAATTCACCCCCCATTAATTTGATGTTTTGTTGGGTTAATTTGTGAATTTTATAAAGTTTAGGTTTTAGGATTTATCTTAGGGTTTGTGTTATTTTTGCTTAAATTAAAATAATTTTATGTTAATTAGATATAAAAATAGTCAATTAAGTTTACAAATTGCATTATTTAGTGAGAAAATCAATAAATTTAGGTTTATGTTTATTATGTTAGGGTTAAAGTTACATTAATTATAAATTATATTAATTAGCTTTAAATTACCTTAGTTGAGTTTATAAATTATGTTATTTTTTAATAAATGTTATGAATTATGGTTTTATTGATCGTGTTTAGGTTTAGGGTTTTGTTTATTAAAATTCCATTAAAATGATGTAACTCGATGAATTTGCTATATTGATAAATTAACATTGTGTTTTGTTATGTTTTTTTCTCACATAATATATATTCCACAGTGGGATTATTATGTTATTATAGTGGTACCATCATCAATATTGATAATGGTATCATTTACAATAAAACAAGTAACGAGTGATATTAGACAATTCATTTATCAAACTAAAAAATATAATGTATAGAGGGATTGGGTGGAATTTGTCTAAAATTAAAATTGACATGACTTGGAGGATGCTAGGTGGGGGCCACCCAAGTTGTTATATTGATGTGTCCATTGTTAGTGATGTGAGATTTAATGCAATGATTGGGTTGACTACCTCAAATAGATTACAAATGATAGAGCTCTACTTGAATAATATACCTAAAAGAGAAAACTCCTCGAGTTTGGATTTCACTTGAGTCTTGAATTACAGTCAAATAGCCAAACAAGCATCGTAGATAGCTAGTCCCATTAAAACATGTGGTGATGTAATGAACCTAATATGGGCTCAAAAAATTATGTATATAGAAACTTAGTTAGGCATGATAACTATTTTATATTGTTATGATGAATCTGAACCAGGTGATGCGTGACATAATCAAATAATTGATGTCTTTTCTTAAATGCAAGAGTGACAAAGTAATAAATAATTTGGCAAGATCGGGGTCGATCCATAGAGAGGTTAAGGATACATAACCATAAATAACAAAATAAATAAAGTTAAAGAAATCTAAAAGATGTGATATTAATGTAAATATTTAACATAGATAAAATAATTTTCAAGGTTAAATGATCCACTAATAATATTTTAAATAAGTATAGTTCAAATTCTTTCTATTACTTTACTGAAAACCACACACAAAAGAGGTTTTGATCGAATTATTTATCATTAATGACTCATTTTAAGTTTTAACATGATTGTATTAATTATTTTTAATTATCTTATTTGAGTAACACCAACACTTTTAAATGTTGTCAAGTATTCATAGTGTTAATTTATGTTAAGAACAAATCAAAATTCTTTCATAGCATAGGTGTCAGTTCTTCATGCAGTAGGCTATGAAAGAATAAAAAATTTGTTGTGCAAAGAATTATACACCATAAATCTAGACTCATCACTTAACAAATAGGGTTTTAACATTAATTAAGATAATACATGTTAATAGCAAACTTTCTTGAATTTAAACATTAAAATCTATTTTGAATTTGTACTATGCTTATTCTTACACCATTAGTGTAATATTTCACCCTAGCAACTATAAATCTAACTAAACATAATTAAAAACAAAAACATAAAAAAAACAAGATAAAAATATAGCTATAATATAAATTAACTAAGTATAATAAATAAAATGATTAGCATAAACAAGAGATTAATGATAATATAACTTGAAATAAAACTTGAATATTACAAAAAAAAAATGCAGAGAATAAGAACAAGAGCATGAATCTTGATATGAAAACCAAAATGTATAAATGAATGGCAAATACCTCTTTTTATATGCTAAAATTTAAAATTATTGATGGTGACTAATTATTGATTTTAGTGGATGGACAAAACGTCATTGATACGATCATAATATAAACATGTTGTGTTTATGAAAGTTGTAGGTACTTGTCTCAACTTTCCAACAAAAAAAAAATGAGCTTATTTGGACTTCTAGAACTTTATATATGGGCTAAACACCAAACAATGTCTGGGCTGTAGGACATATTTAGACTTCTCTTTTATTACTAAGATTTGAACTAAAAAAATAAAAGTATTGAGTCTTGGGATCTGCATGAATATTTTAGACTTACATCTTATATTTCCATCAAGATAAACCACACCTAAATCTGATGTCAATAGCTTCGAGTATAAGCCAAAAACCGAATGGTATTCTAGCTTAAATAAAACTAGCCCAACTAGGATTTCTTCTCTAAGCCTGACCCTCTCCTTGTCTCTTCATATAAACCTCAATTTCAATAATTAAACACATTAATTAGTCCTGTATTAAAACCAAGAATTTATTATAAATTTATTATATCTTTTATTATCAGATTTGTTGTTATAAGACATGTTTAAGTTAGAGAATTTAATAATTCTTTTAAGTTCAATATAATGATATAAAACATTAATATAAATAAATTTTTAAGTACTTATCAATGAGGAAGATGATTTTCATGTTGATGAAGCGGTTGAGGAAAATGAGCAAGGTGAGCCAATAAACCAAATAATGAGACATCTCGTTCCTGAATTTGAGTATACTAGTGGTTCTACTTATATGAAAAGGCATTGATTGATTTAATTGGAGGTTAGACAAATATTTTGAACCAAGGTTGATTTAATTAATATAGGAAAACGATTACATATAAAAAAATTCATTACAATACAAATTGCAACACTAACCACTACTTATGCTAGTTACAGTGTAAGCATGAATCAACATGCCATGGTATTTACATTGGAGATATCACAAGAATTTTAATTCATTTGAGATTTTAAAATAGAAAAAGCCACCACATTTCATAACTCAATGGTTATGCAAGCCCACTATTAGATTGACTCAGTTTTTGTTGCTATTATGATGTTGAACACTATTAAAGTTTAAATAAGCATTAAAATCACAACCATTCAAGCTATTATCCATATAAATTTTTTGTATGGTATCTCATATAAAAAGGTTTGGGTAGTTAAACATAAAGTATTGAAGTAGTTGTGTGGTCTACTTAGGAGTCTTTTCAAATGCTTCCTAAGATGGTATTAATTCTCCAAGAATTAAATACAGATATAGTTATTGAGTGGGTTCACAAGATGGTTGATGATGATACAATAATATTTGAAAGAGTATTTTAGGCATTTAAAGCTTCAATTCAAGGGTTTTAATCTTGTTTTACACTCATAATAATTATTGATGACACTCATTTGTATAGGAAGTACAAGGCAAGAATCTTAATTAGAGTATGACGTGAATAACAAGATTTTTCTATTGTGTTATGCTTTGGTTGAATAAGAAATGAACAATAACTGGACATGGTTCTTAGATTTGCTTCGCCGACTTGTCATAGATGGACATACTAGATTATATATAATTTTAGTTAGACATACAACAATTAAGAATTTAATGGGATGGATATGACCCAAGTCAAATAGGTATCATCGTTATTGTTTATGATACTTTGTAAATAATTTCAATAAAAAATTTGAAGATGTGCAAAGAACATGTGTGAAGGAATTTTGATAATATATATGATGATATGATTGACAGGGATAATCAAATCAAATAATGGCTTGAAGTTGAACCGAAAGAGAGATGGACACTCTTATATGATAATGGTGGTCATCATGGAAATATGACCACTAATTTGTCCAAGGTTTTCAACAATGTCTTGAAAGGTGTTTGCACTTGCTTGTAATGACTAAAATGTAAATGATCTTCTATAGGTCTAATAAATGTTTTATTAAGCAAAGAGTCAAAGTTAAGGATTCTATTTGATGTGGTGTGTTGTGGCAGCTACAGGTATTGACTGAACTACTTGTTGATACGACAAAATCAAAAGCATATTTCATGGGTATATTTAATCTTATAGATGACGTGTTTCAAGTTGAGACCTCCTAGAACAGGTAGTTAAAGAGAAGTTTGACAGACAATTTGCTTTACCTTCTAATAAATAAAAACTTTACCATCAGTCATGCTCACACCTCATTATATGTTGTATATTGCAAAACATTAACTTTGAATAATGTCTTGACCCTTTATTTTCTAACACCAATTACAGAGATTCATATCGTTCTTATTTTGAACCCTTAATTGACCTATCATTATGGCTTGATTATACTAAGCCACTAGTTGAATATCCAACTAAATAGAGGGTTGAAAAGGGTCGATATAGATCCACTTGTTTGTATAACAAGATGGATTATAAAGAGAGGCATACACGAAATAAATATGGATTTTGCATTGAAAGAGTTCATAATAGGAAAACATGTTAAAGTGGACAACATAAGTAAAACTTTATAATTGATTTATCTATGATTATTGTGTACTTTTATCCTTTAATCAATATAAGTACACATCACAGTACAAACTAGAAGAGGTGGATCTTCTTTAGAACATCGCGGTTTACAAGAGAACGAGTTATCATTGTATCTAGGTCTTAATGATTTCTTGATATGGCAATTATAGTATAAACATCATTTCGAGGATATATATAGGCTCAACAAGTAAGTTAACTTGTATTTTTTATATAACATATTTACATACAACGACATAATCATTTTAATAATTATGTGTAAACTTGATTTAATAATTTTTAAAGTGGTCCAATTAAACCTCGACATCATGCATTGATGACTTAGATGAACATTTTCATCCTTATATAATTGAGGCTGGATTTTATAAAATCAGTTTACTTAAAGGCATAAATATTGATTAAGCTTTAATTGCAACATTAGTAGAGAGGTTAAGGCACGATACCCATACGTTTTATTTTAATAATTATGTTTAAAATTGACTAGATAATTTTCAAGGTGGTCTGGTTAAACCTCGATATCATGCTTTAATAAACTTAATGAGCATTTTCATTCTTATATCATCAAGGCTAGATTTTATGGAACAATTTACTCAAAGGCATAAATATCGATCTCAGTTTGATTGCAGCATTAGTAGAGTGGTGAATGCATGATACCTACATGTTTCATTTTAATAATTATTTTTAGACTTGATTGAATAGTTTTCAGGGTGGTCCAGTTAAACCTTGGCATAGACTTAGATGGGTGTTCTTGAGGTTGAATTTTATAAAATTAGTTTACTCAAAGGCATAAAATCGATCACAGTTTGATTTCAATAATAATAGATAGGTAGAGGTGTGATACCCACACGTCCTTCAAAAATATTGAAAAAAAAATCATTTTGCATGTTTTTGCATTGTAAAATTTTTTTTTTAATGTTTTTAGCATTTTTTACATAAATATATATATTGCATGCATTTTAGGGTTTTATAACACGTTTATAAAACCCATTGAGATTTAGCTCAAATTAAAAAGCCCATTAGGCTTACATACATGAAATTCTAAAAAAAGCCCAATTTGATTTTCAATTTATTTGCTATTCACTTTTAATGTGTAAGGTAAATGAACTCATAAATAGTCGTCACCTTGGATATTAAGATTATTAGTAATTTTTTTTTTCTGAATAGGCCTAGACACTACTCCTCTCTTCTTCATAAACCAGTTGAACTGTCCCTTACTATTTTTAGAAAGGGAAGGTCTACTTGAGGAAAAATTGATATCCTTTCTTTTACCCACCTCTACCTGACTTTGTTACCCTTCAATTATACATGTCTCAAGATCCTGTGCTGCCTCTATAAGTTCTCTGGTTGTCCCAAATCTAAGTGTTATTATGTCTTGTCTTAAATATCGGCATAATTCATCCTGTAGTTTGTCAGTCATGTACTATTTAATGAGAATAAACTATTTGATGGGAATAAACTGTGGAGCAAACATGGAGAGATCATGAAATCTCCTTTCATACTTAAGTACTGTCATACCCTCCTACCTCAAAGCTAGAAACTCCTGCTCCTTCATCTTTCAATGTTATGATGAGTAAAACTAGTTCTCAAATTGAACTCTAAATTCAGCCCATGTTTAAAACCCGCGGGCCTCCTAGACCGCGTTGTATCCCACCAAGATCATGCCCTATCTGATAGTAAATGAGTGGCATAATTTACTCATAAATCCTCTGTCACTTAAATTTGCTCCATAATGTCCTCTACTGTACGTAGTCATCTACTTGCTATCTTAGCATCAGGCTTTCCTGAAAATGACTCACATCCCAACTCTTACATACTCTTCATTATCCGAACCAATGTAACCACATTGTCCATCGGTGTATGGGTAACTTGTGGTACCTATGTTGCTGGTGCCCCTAGGGGTGCTGGTGAGACATCGTCTCTATTACATCTCCCACAATCAGAATATGGTGCAAGGTTTGTTGCTAGCACTACTGTTGTTAGAGGAGGCACCTCTCTTAGATGAGGTGTTGCAGGTATGTGAGAGACCGAATCCTCCAAAGAATCCTCTCTCTCTCTCTCTCTCTCTCTCTCTCTCTATGCTCTAATCTGGGATCTTGACCTCGTTCCCATGTTGGAGAGTGATCCACCATCTCACCTTGTCTTATGAGCACTACCTTGAACCAATTTGATACTTATCAGATTCCAATTCAATTCTTGAATCCAGACCAGGGCTCTAATACCAACTGTAATAACCCTAAAATTTATGTTAAAAAATAAAGAGCAAGGACATAATAATTCAGTTAAGATCAGAGTAATTTTTTTTCCTTGCAATCAATCAAAAATCTGGCAGAGCTTTCTTTGTATTTTTTGGTATCCAGTTATCGACCTTCTTCTATAATTCCCAATTATCAAATTTCCTACTCGTCCTATCATCCAGGACTTCCTCCTCTCATTACTTTACAATTTCTCAATAATCAAATTCACACATGTTTAAACAAATCAATATCACACATTTATATAGATGCAATTCAATGAATTATTCTACAAATTATAAATGAAATACATTACATAATTCAAAGATTTACAAATAAGGACCATTAATAAAATTATAATTAAAATAAATACATAATTAAAGAATAAATTCATAATTAAAATTATACTAAAAAAAGCTTTTGATAAACTATTAACACATTAAATTCTAAAATTTATATTACATAACAAAATAGTAAATTCATTCATTACAAAATGATACCCAACAAAATATAAGGAAACTGATTTATTGTTTAGTCTAATAGAGGGATGTACTTGAAAGTTGATTTAATACAATAATTTGATTATACAGATAAAATAAATTATCAATAAATTCCTTATTACTTTCTTCCTTTCTTTTTGAAAATTTACTCATAAGATCATTAAATTAATTTGCTCATCTAGTACTATATATTTCAATTAAATTTCAGAATAATCTTTAATTTTGTTTTTTGAACATCAACCAAAAATATAATTATTCCTATCGTCCATTAACTCTGGCATTAATTCCACTAATAAGTGATTAATTTATCACTCGTCCATTCAACAAGCACTAATTCCATCAATTTAGAAAATTAGTTCAATCATTTACCCATTCATCAATATCTAATCTCATTAACAAGGGAATTAATTTCTCATCACATCCATTTGCCACCAGGCCACTAATCCTATTAACCAAGAAATTAATTCCTTATTACGTCCAATCACCAGGGCACTAATTTCATTAATCTAGGAATTAGTTCATCACATCGCATATCTTATTTCCTCAAGTAAACAATATAACAATTACTAATCCATCAACCATAATTAATCAGATAAAAATACATATTGATTAATAATAAATTCGGGCACCGTGTAATCACCTGACGACTGAGCTCGAGCTAAAGTTTCATGTTGCGGTGTTGGCCTAGCAGCCTCTCCTGGATTGACAAGTATATCACATCATTTCTTTTCACACACACACACTCTTTCTCACTCAAAAATCTTAATCAAGTTTATTCATTCATATCAAACTTTAACTAATATCATTATTCTACTTTTCATATTCACACAATCAATAAATGAAATCCTTCCAATTATCCTTTCATTTGCCAAAAAATTAGATTTAAAGAGAAACATGAAAATTTTCTTCTTTTTTTTGTGTAAATTTTCTTCCCATTCTTCAAATTCTCACATTATAACATAATTCATTTCGTCATTCAAATTATATATATATATATATATATATATATATATATATATATATATATATATATATATATATTTGGCCGAAATTTAAACTAAAGGAAAATATAAAAGTTTCATGTTCTATTCACTCTTTAACATTAATTTCATCTATTTTCTATACAATCCCATCATCTATCAAAATTCTTAAATTATTATTATTATTATTATTATTATTTTGTCAAAAATCCCTTCTTTAAGAACACCTAAAATTTTGCTTCAATTACTATAATTTTTTACTTTCTTTACTTACTTCAATAATCTTAACACAATTTCACAATCAATTGTAACTTTTTTTAAAATTTATCAAGAACCCTAACTTTTAATTCCATAAAGTTCAATCAATTTAAAGCATAAATTCTTCAAGAATCTTATTTAAAAGTGTTAAGTACCTTACTAAGAAATATCCAAAGCTTTAACACTTTTAAATTGAGGACTTTTCCCTAGCTTTGACTTCTTCCCTCTCTTTGGCCGAATGCTTCTCTCTCTCTCTTTTTTGAAAAGTAAGGTTTATTTTATTTTTTTTCGTTCCCCACGTGCGCGCGCACACACACACAACCTTTTTTTACAAATTCCTTCTATGTCCCTCAATAGTTACTTTTATGATTTTCAAGTAAAATTTCTCAAATCCTAATGTCTATTTATACCAAATTTTATTTGAGCTATTTTGAATATCACTAAGTTACTCATTGGTACTTTCAGTTACGTGAAATTTACTTCCATAAATTTTTATTTATTTTTATATTTTAACACTCGAACAAAACATTTTATTTTATATTCTCAAATCTATTATCATTCTTATAATTTAATTTATCACTTTCTCTTATTTTTTGTAATCTTTACTTTTATTATTATTAATGATATTACCGGGGTTTTACAATTACAAAATGATGATACATTCTTTTGTTATACATTAGGTGAATTCTTTAATACGTGAGGGTCAAAGAGCTGCAACTGCGATTCGTGATGTTATTAACAATGTTGTGTATGACACATTCAATACTTGGTTCTCATCGTGCTATTTTTCACGTGACAAGGTTAGAGAAGCTGATCGTTTGAACATTGCAATAGAAGAGAATAAAATTGTTTATTGTGCAGCACGACGACATGCTTATGATTCTAATAGTGCAGACTCGTTGATATTAGATATTGTTACATGATGTACATGAATTGAGATTGTTTATTGTAATGAATTGTTTTATCTAAGAATTGAGCTTCTTTAATTATGAAATGATTTGATATGAAATTGTGATTTGTGTTGACGACACCTTGTTGGGTTAAGTTGTTGCTTTTGAAATTGTGTATTAATTGGCTGAACAGGATGGGAAATCCAGGGGGACTGGATTTGCGTTGGCTGCGTATATGTATTGCATGCGCGTGTAACAACCACATGCACTGCATGCGTCTATTGATAGGTTGTGCACATGGCATTTGCGTGCCTTAGAATAAGAAGAACTTTTCCAAAAATCAAGAATATTATGATCGGAAAAAAAAAAAAATCAAGTTAATCCAAAAATGAAGTTTTCAAATCATAGGCCGTCTGTCTTTCTGACGACGTCGTGACGAGTTCAAAAAGGGCTTGCATGAGAAATCGATGGAGTGACGTGTCGTCTAGTGGTTTTGTCAAAGCAGTCAGCAAACATCGTGTGAAATTGTGAATATTCGTTCAAGCCCCTACGTTTCCATTCCAAAAACCAATCAATCAAAACACCAGAAAATCTCTCAACTGCAAAGCCAAAAAAAAAAATAAGGAAAGGAAAAAACGAGTGAGATGAAAGATGAGAGTAAACCTCCACATTGCCACCATTTTGGTGGTTCTACTTATACACGCAGCGCTGCATAACACCCCCGTTGACGGCGGAGAGTTCATCGGAGACTACTCCAAGTTATCCGGAATTATAATTCCAGGATTCGCATCTACTCAGCTTAGAGCGTGGTCTTTCCTTGATTGTCCTTACTCTCCTCTCAACTTCAACCCTCTCGACTTGGTCTGGCTTGACACCACCAAAGTAAGTATAAATAATCATGCTCTTTTTTCTTTCAGCTAAAGGAATTTCTATATGAAGTTCTGTTTGATTTCCGTGAAAAATTAGGCCAATCTAGAAAATAATAAAATGAATAATATTTTTTTTTGTTGAACACGAGAGATTTTATCCAATAATAGACGTCTTTTTATTGTCCTGGTTAAATCAGGAATTTATTCCAAACTCTTTGGCTTTTCGTTCTGTTTGATTTCCGTGAAAAGTTAGGCCAATCTAGAAAATAATATAATGAATAATATTTTTTTTTTGTTGAACACGAGAGATTTTATCCAATAATAGACGTCTTTTTATTGTCCTGGTTAAATCAGGAATTTATTCCAAACTCCCTGGCTTTTTTTTTACAAATATTAGTTTTTTTCCCCCGTATGTTAGCAGCTAGTGGCCGATGAATTATTGATTAATAGTGAAGGAGCTGATGTTGATTTGTAATGCAATATGCAGCTACTTTCTGCTGTGAACTGTTGGCTTAAGTGCATGTTACTTGACCCTTACAATCAAACAGACCATCCTGAATGCAAATCGCGTCCCGATAGTGGTCTTTCTGCTATTACGGAACTTGATCCTGGTTATATCACAGGTTTTTTTCCCTGTTTTTGTCTTACGTTTTATTTAATTATTTGAATTTAATGGCTTCTAGTATATTGAGTTTGCGCTGAAGGAATATATATGTTGATGGATTTATTGGGATATGATCTTCAGGTCCTCTTTCTTCAGTGTGGAAAGATTGGGTTAAGTGGTGCATAGAGTTTGGCATCGAGGCGAATTCAATCATTGCTGTGCCATATGACTGGAGATTGTCACCATCAATGCTTGAGGAGCGAGACCTTTATTTTCACAGGCTCAAGTTTGTACATTTCTTAATGGCATACTAACGTTAATACTTTAATAGCCATAGTAATCATTTCTGATAGATCACTTGTTTCATATAATATCAACTTAGGATGCATAGTCGCTACTCTGTACATCAGCTGAAAATAGCCACTATCACATTGTATGACGGGCTCAGTTTGACTACATTTTCTTCATCACAATCTATATGAGCATAGAACCTCACAAATAAGTAACAGCTAATTATATGTCGGTCAACTAAAAACAAACTACTGAGAATCAAGGTTTTGGAAACTTGGGAAATATTGTTTTTAATAGTACTCTTAATTTGAATCCAAGATTCATGCATTTTGTTTTTATGGAAGTGCTTAACATGAATTTCTCAGGATGTGTACTTGTTGGACCAATAAATAAATGCAAAGGGATTTGAAAATGCCTAATCATCTGAATTCTCTGTCCCAAAAGTGAAGTGTGAGAATGAAGTTCATCTTGTGATTGATCCAAAGGACCTTATATTTTTTTTTCCTTATTTGCAGGTTAACATTTGAAACTGCCCTTAAACTTCGAGGAGGACCCTCAATAGTATTTGCCCATTCTTTGGGTAACAATGTCTTCCGCTACTTTCTGGAATGGTTAAAACTGGAAATTGCACCTAAACATTATAACCAGTGGCTTGATGAACACATTCATGCCTATTTTGCAGTTGGTATGGTTTTTTTGCATCATATCCATTTGCCTAGATGGTGGAGTCTCTTGAATTGGTTAAATTGCATTCATTTGTCTTGACTTTGTTGCTTGGTTCCAGGAGCTCCTCTTCTTGGTGCAATTGAGACAGTGAAAGCAACATTTTTCGGGAACACATTTGGTCTTCCAGTTTCTGAGGTTACCCATTCATTTGTTGAAACGTTCTTTAGTTGACACTTATGTTTATCGATTAATATATCCTCATTTTTACAGTCATCTTTCTTGTTATAGAGCAGTCATTTGCCCCCCGATATCTCTCACCTTTTTTCTTGCTCTGATTACTTAAATCAGTTATATAGTAAACATACCTCAAAACTTTCCACGATTAGAATTAGTAAGTAGTGTTTGTAAAAGCAGACGAGTTTGTATAGTCATCTGTTATGAGTTCACTCAAGTAAACTTTGAAATGCTCTTTCACCTTTCTATACCTTGTCAGAACTGGTTTGACAGCCGTGACTTTCACCAGTTTGTTAGAAGTTTTTGGACGTCTATCATATTATCTTGTGTTATTGGATCTGGATGCCTATTCTAACACATGCTTGTCATGTATTTTGGCAAGGTACCAGGGAACAGCTCGATTGATGTTCAATTCTTTTGCTTCTTCGTTATGGATGATGCCATTTTCTAAGTATTGTAGAACCGAAAATTCTTACTGTAGGCATTTTGCCGGGGGATTCAGGAAGGGTCATCACACATATCAATGTGAGGAGCAGGAATTTCGCTTAAACTATTCTGGATGGCCAACAAATATAGTCAACATAGAAATTCCTTCTGTTCGTGGTAAGACTTTCAAGTTTCATCCCATGATGACATTATTATTATTTTGCTCCTATGCTTCACGCAAATTTAATTTGCAGGCTTTGATGCCTATCCGTCAGTTACCGAATTAGCTCAAACCAACTTGTCTAGCATGGAATGCGGGCTTCCTACTCAGTTATCCTTTTCAGCTCGTGAAATATCAGATGGGACCCTTTTCAAAGCAATAGAAGATTATGAACCAGATAGCAAGAGGCTTTTATACCAATTAAAGAAGTAGGCATCTTCTTAATAAATGCTGACACTGAACTTTAGCTGTTTTATGCTTGCTTTGAAAGGTTTTCCAAGTAAAATGCTAAAATTTCCCTTGTAGGTGTAACATTCATTGACTTGTTGTGGCAAACCTAATTGACCTTCTTGATCAACCCTATTTTTCTTCATCAATTGCTGTGATTTTTTGTGTTGTTATACCCAGGCACCTTCTATTCATGTCGCCTGCTTTGTAATTCACTATTAACTGCAATAATGCGTGTTGAAAAAACATATCTCATCTCACATGATGTGTGCATCTAATCTGAAATGATGTATTTTTTAGGTCATATCATGATGATCCTGTTTTGAATCCACTAACACCTTGGGACAGACCACCTATAAAAAATGTTTTCTGCATCTATGGAATAGATTCAAGGACTGAGGTATAATTTTCCTCTCAGAGTATATGAAATAACTGTTATTTGTCATGACAGCACCAGACAGAGACAATATAATTGCTTTCTCCAATGAGCTTTTTTTTCCTAATTGTGCCATTTAGATGCAAGGGGAATCCCTTTGTATCTACTGCTACATTGGTTATAAACTCTTTTTTTCATTGAGGAATACGGACTATTCTTATTCATGATGGCTATTATCTTTCCATACATGGAAAATGTTGTGTAAAATCTAATATTGTATTTATATTCATAATCTTAAAGCATGTATCCAACCGGTTTCTTTTCTTTCTCAAACTGAAAGAGTCACCTGTTTTTTATTGCATGTGTAGTTCTCTATTAGTCTTAACTGTGATAATCAGTTAATTTCTCACCATCCTTTATTAAGGATATTTCCAATCCGTTTGTAGGATAGCTGATAGGTATTAGGTTATTTTCACTCTAAGATGGTTGCTTCTTAAGACTAGGGGATGATGGTTTTGATGTCTTGTAAATGAGAAAACAGGTTGGTTACTATTTTGCACCGAGTGGCAAGCCTTACCCTGATAATTGGATCACAACCGATGTCATTTATGAGCTTGAAGGGTCTCTGTACTCCAGGTAACTGCCATCCCCACTGCTGCTGTTATGTGTGTGTTCATGTAATATGGATATGTTGTTGGGTGTTTTTCAAGAAATATGTAATGCTATCTTTCATTGCTAAGATTATCAATTTGTCCACCCACTGCTGTCTGTGCTTTAAATGAAAAAAGAAAAAACTCAAGTTGTAGGCTAGTCAGTCGAGTCAGGAACAATATGCATTTGTACATGCCTATCTGTGTTTTTTGAGTGCCATAGGATGATTGTAAAACATATGGATGCTAAATGTTGTGCACATGGTTATTGTGAAATACTTCTTTCCCCTTTTTTCGGGATCTGTAACATATGATGATGTACTCTTATTGTTATTGTAGGTCAGGGAACTTGGTCGAAGGTAATCCTGGAGCTGCAAGTGGGGATGATACGGTAAGCTTACGAAATTAGACAGGCAATTGATTATTACAATCATACAGCCTTTTCAGACTTCCAGGTTAATGTAATGCAATTCATAATTTACTATTATTTTCATATAATATAGGATATCTGATACAGGTACCATACAATTCTCTCTCCTTTTGTAAGAATTGGCTTGGACCAAAAGTGAACATAACAAGGGCTCCTCAGGTACTTGTAGTTTATATGGTAAAATAGTGCGCGCGAGCGCGCGTAGTAGAAGTAGTTGCATGCTCAATATTAATAAAAGCTAATGAAGAAATGAATTATGCTCAATATTAACAAAAGCTAATTGAGAAGGGGAATTCACTGTTCCCCTCCTCACAGATCACACTCACTAGAATAGTGATGTGTTTTTTTCTTTTCTTTGTATTTTTTTTCAAATTTCAATTCATACTTTAACACGGTTTATTTAGGATTGAACTTTATAATTTATTTTGATTTGTATTTTATCAAGTTATCCTAGTATTAAGATTGGGTCACAGGTTTAATTGGTTAATCTGGTGAACTCAAGTTTTTTTTTGTTCTTTTTTTAATTTATTTTTTTCTCATTTCATCCTTCAATGTTGTTGATTGAGAATTGAGATTCATAATTTGTTTTAGTTTTTTTTTATGAGTTAATTCCAGTCTTATAACTCGGATAACAGATTTGGTGAGTTAACCTGGTTAACTTGGGTAATTTTTAGGTTATTTTTTATTTTATTTTTTAATTTCATCCTTCAACATTGAGTTAAGTGGGAATTAAGCTTTATAATTTGTTTTAATTTACTTTCTATAAGGTTATCCTGGTCTTATTACCTAAGTCAAAGGTTTGAAGGTTAACCCGAGTTGACTCAGGTTGTTTTTTTTGTATTTCTTAATCAATTTTTTTTTTAATTTCATCTTTTAATATTGGGTTGATTGGGAATTGAAGTTCATAATTTGGTTCGATTCACTTTCTATAAGACTATCCTGGTCTCATGACCTAGGTTGCAGATTTGACAGGTCAATCCAGGTTACCCTGATCAATCCAATAAGCTGTCAGTCTTAATATCTTTTAAAAAAGATATCTTCTTCAATTATTTTTAGTCAAACTACAATTTTATCAATCATCCAGATTGTTTTTTGATCCGCAAAGTTGATCGGGTCACATCAGATTAACCCCACACTATATATATATTTTTTTAAATCTACTACAAAACACGTTAGCAATGCCTGAATATTTTTTTATGAAAAAAATTCTGATCTGACCTGTAGTGTAGTGTGAGTCAATAATCTAATAAAAAACTAAACAACAACAAGCTATTATAGTACTATGCTTAATGCAGAAACAATAAAAATTGTGGCAAGTATGCATCTACTGGTATAATTGTTGATTGTACTCTCTTATTGCTACAAGCAATCTTCTAACTTAATTTGCATTGTTTAAGTGTAGTATTTGTGTAGAATGGTGGCTTTACTTATGATGGATAAGCACGGATTCATTTCTCTACATACAGTTTGATATGTTTCTAAATTAAGTTGCACTGCAATTCTTGCCGATCAATCAAATCCAATCACTAGTTGGGATTTGTAGCTTTTGTAGTTATTGACCAAACAAAATGAAAGAAAAAAGATTTCAGACTTTAGATCATACCTAGATCTTTGTTTAATGATTAAAAATAACTCTTCCATTAATCTTGAATAGTTAAGTATGCCCGAACCCTATGGTATTTCTGGTATAGCTAGATGTCCTAGGAGCAGCTCCCACTGAGCTTCCTTACCAGTGAAGTGAACTTTTCTCTGAGAATTTGGCTTGCCTGGTTTGTTTTCCTGAAAATTGCAGTCAGAGCATGATGGATCCGATGTTCAAGTGGATTTGAATGTAGAACATCAGCACGAAGAGGATATAGTTCCCAACATGACAAGGTCTCCAAGAGTAAAGTACATCACCTATTATGAAGATTCTGAAAGTATTCCAGGAAGAAGAACAGCAGTTTGGGAGCTTGATAAAGGTGCAATACATTCTTTGTAGTACATATGACTGAAAAGTACAGTTACTAAAGAACTTCTACTTCAAATTACTGATGTACGTGACTGTAGCCAATCTGATATAGCTAAGGATCACGGGCTTTACAAATGATGTGATTGTGGATCGAATGCAACGAATGGTTTCTGTTGACTTAGTATGATCTTCAAGTAGATTATTTATTTTGGCTAGCTTTGAAGTAATTTGGAACTTTTGAAAGGAATTCAATTTGAGAACAGATCTTAGGCTACCACAAACTTTTAAGAAACTGAAACATAAGATCTTTATCTTGCTGGGGGGGGGGGGGGGGGCGGGGGGCCGGGGGCGGGGGGGGGGGCGGGGGGGGGGGGGGCTGGGC